>Ga0157363_1005769_pt1 | contig 11590 bp, 6 predicted proteins | sample AttsexASBM1_FD_111477 | JGI IMG/M metagenome (GOLD analysis project Ga0157363, IMG submission 111477) | Fungus gardens microbial communities from leaf cutter ant in Ribeirão Preto, State of São Paulo, Brazil - Atta sexdens ASBM1 | ecosystem: Host-associated > Fungi > Mycelium > Unclassified ...
ATATATATATATATATATATATATATATATATATATATATATATATATCTTAATAACTCAAATATATATATTTTTCTATATGCAGTATACATTATGTATTAAAATACATATATATATATATATATGTGTGTGTATTTAAATTATATAAGTTTATATATTATATATAAACCCATTTATAAATTATTCTAATTACACTTTACATTCTTACAGAATTTTACAACATTCTAAGGCATTATCTGGTATATCACGAGGTAACTGCATTTTACGTATTAATAATGAAACAATATTTATTATAACATTATGAATGAAAATATAGGGATGTTTATATAAATCTTTTTTTTGTTGAATATGTTCGTATAAACAAATTTTTGGAAGATTATATTATTTAAAAGAGAGAAAGAGAATCTATTAATATCGAATATTACAATTTGAATAATATAACCATTTTTTTATATCATAAACATAATCTTTTACTATGTATTACCGATACAAATAAATCAAACAGAGATATACACAAATAAAATATATTAGATTTTAGACACTTATTGTAAATTCTTGAATAAAAGTTATATGTAAAAATATGTGACATGTTTTGAAACATTATATTTTTCATTTTACATCATTATTTATAAATGTATATGTTTTATATATATATATATATATATATATATATATATATATATGTATATATATATATATATATATACGAACATTATTTTATTTATATTAATAGATCTTCATTGCATTTTTTACATTGTATATTTTTGCACAGAATATATTATAATATAAAAAGATCAAATATTTCTTTTTTTTTACTTCTTGAAATACATGATATATTTGAATATAAAACATAAAAATTGTTATACTATAATCTACTGGTCCATTAAAGACGGTGCAAATTATGTAAAGATCACGATTTTATTGTTTTTCAACTCAAAAGACAAATACATATATGCTTTTCTATTTTTTTTTAACACAAGGAAGGATTTGTGTTGTTCAATTAATCTTAATATTGTCAGGTAAATATATACATATATATATATATATATATATATACATATATATTTATATACATACATACATACATACACATATAAACATATGTGTGTATATAGACACACACATATAGACATATGTATATAATATATAAATAAAAGATGTGTCAAGAGACATCATAAACTTTGGTATTTAAAACGATTTTGTTATATCGTTTTTGTATATACTTATTTTATATATACTATTACATATATTATTTATGTATATATGTATGTATAAGATTTTTGGTTGATGCATTCCGTTTTATGCATGATGTATCATTTTATCCTTCTTTAATATTCGAATAATATCGGGGATAAATTATTGTACATTGTGTACACCATGCGGAACACATCCTTTACAATAAAGAAATTCGAGAATAATTTTTATTATGTAGAGAAATGCATATATATATGAGAATGTGCAGTATATGTACATGTATTTAATAGTATATCATAAATACATATAAATTATGCTGTTTAAAAAAAAATCTATTGAAAGTTTTAATATTAATTACTACTATTTAATATAATAAACATTTTAATATTCATTTTATATCATTCTCATATTTATACTATTGGTATTGTGCTTGATTTACTATCAAAAACATGATCAAATAATTATATATTAAAGAAATGAAACATTCGATTTACCTGCCTTTATTTCTAAAAATAAATAACGAAAAAAAGTTATACGTGTCAAAATATTTGTGGAATAAGTAAAAACAGTAACATATATTTTATGATTATTTTACATATATTGAATCAGTGAACGCTAAATAAGTATTTTCCATGATAATTGTCGAATGCTGCTTGTTGGATCTTTTTGAAGAGATATTAATACACATAATGTGTATATATACATATATGTAATCATAAAATAAAAAAATACTAGAACCTAAAAAATTTTAATAATAATGTTTTGATAATGTTAAAGATTCATTCATTGTTAAAAAAAAATATTTTAGGCGAATTTTATCTGAGTACGCTTAAGTATATTGCAGCATTCGAATATTATTTTACAATATTATTTTGCATGACATTATGTTCGAAAACATCCGAAGAATTCCATCATAAAAATAGTGTCAGTTAACGTAACGCACATGCAAAAAAAAAACAAATAATGTAAATACTAAATAAATACACAATGATTCGCCAATCGTATATTACGAGAAACTCATCAAAACTATCTATAATATGAATCACTAAATTATAATACGGAGGATGGCTAGAGGATGATTAAAGCATAAATGTACGCCAAAAATGTGAATGTTTGAATAAATCAGATTAATTATAAATAAAATGAACAGAATTAAAGTTAACAACGATTTTAGTCTTGGTCTTCTCGTATTCGCTTTCTTCAATCTTCCAATGTAGCATATCCTTTGTACCTGTATATCTTGCCTATATATTTATATTATAGAACTTTACAGTTCAGAATTCATCTATTTATACATGTTGTTTTACGCTTTACTTACAGGTATCTAAACTGAAGAGAATCTTTTTACGAAAAACAGCAAGGTGAAATCACTTTGACGTGACCTCTATATATTTATTTACAATCATTATTTCTTTCAATTATAATTTTTTCCATTTGTGTATGTTTAAATATAAATACAAATATATATATATATATTTATATATAGAGATATTCTAAATCAATCTCTAAAAGAATCTAAATCAGTACGCATATGCACAAAAATTATACACAAATGTTCCTCATTTCAGTATATATATTAACGTGAGCGCATGCATTATATATTTCTTTTTGGGATATACATGCTATTGTATATCGTGTATACATGTAAGTTTCCCTTTCGTATATTATTGACAAGATATATACACATATCTAAATAGAAACTGAATAAAGATAAACTGATAATTTAATTTTTACAATCGTCCTTAGAAACGAATGGTAGACTGAATCACAGTGATTATTAGGACATATACTTCTTGTATAGAAGTTTGTACGTTATAAGTGGCGATTATTAGGTATTCATATAGAGGATTATAATAAAATATCATTATCATAAAAATCATTTCATTATAATCTTTGTAAATGATTCAATATGAACAGTGGGACGACAATTAACCCTTTAGCTGCAAACGTTGTATATACTTTAACACATAACTTAAACATATCATAAATATAATTAAAATCGAAAATTTTGTAGTAAGAGAGAAAAAGCTATAGAAGAAATTATATTCATTATAAATTTATTATATTTATTTTATATTAAATCAATTAATATGAAAATAATGAAATTGAGCTATATTGTACTTTTTTATTTCTAATTAAAAAAAAGTTTTACATGATGCAGCCAAAGAGTTAAATAATATATCTTGTAACGGTAAAATATATTATCGCCGAGGCATGTAGCGTATGCCCTGAAAAATACATATGTTAAGTATATCTCATACAGTCTATCAAATCAATCGTTTAAAAGTAAACAATTTTTGTAGAGCGAAGCCACGAACAGAGAAGGATGTTTCGTGCTTCTATTTTCCATTGTTCTGCATTATTGGCATCGTCGTGTTCGAACGACTGTGAACGAAACTAAAATTAACTCGTTGATTCATTAAGTTTAGAGGAAGAAAGGTCGACATGCAAACGAGAATCGGAAGGAACACATAGAAATACTACTACATTTTCTTTTCGATGTCACTTCTTTCAAGAAATTCTCGTTACTTGAACAATACATTTTGCTAAAGAAAATAAATGCCAAACACAACTGTCGTACACAGCCATCTAAATGTCTAAGCAAATTAGTTTTCAATTGGCATTAAGACGTACATTTTAGCAACCCGTAAATTAGATTTCTTTACGGCTTTACTCACCCCCCGACATCTGACAGATCATCCTTGTTGGGACCTCCTTTATTCGGGAAGGGAAGCAGAGGCAATTTTGTTGTAGCACTCTCTTGCTGTTCCCGTAACAAACGTTTTCGCTTTTTACTCCAGAGTTCATGACAATCTTGCCACGTTGGAAGTTGTGGCGCTGGCATCCTGATATATTGTGAAAGTGTAATACATTTTATAAGATTTGAACGAAGAAACATACATATTCCAATACACACGAAAAGCCGACGCAAAAAGATAACATACTGTTCGGGCTGAACGTTTTTCAACCAAGCACTTTTAAGCGCATCAGCTGCCGTTATCCGCTTCTCAGGATCCAATTCCAACATTTTATCCAGGAGATCCAAGGCTGCTCCTGGCATAAAGGCGAAATCCTCTCTGAGACGTCTCCTATGCTGCTTTTTTGGCTTAAGTGTATGCCAATGTGGTAATTTTATCACAGAAGGCCATACAGCAGGAGTGGGCGTCCCACAAACCCTTGAAATCATCTCTAATTGCATCATATCTACATTGGCCTAATAAAAAATTATTCTTGTTAATAAAAAATTATTCTTGTTGTTAATAATAAATAATAAATTAATATTGATATTTTTTTAGCTTGAGAAATGGTTATTACCTGAAATAAAGGTTTTTTAGAAAATAATTCTCCCAAGATACATCCACAACTCCAGACATCAATTGCAGGTCCATAACGCTCTTCTCCTAGTAAAAGTTCGGGGGGTCTATACCACAGAGTGATCACCTTATTAGTGTACGGTCTCTGTCTATCCTCTGCATTATAAAGTCGCGCCAATCCAAAGTCGGCTAATTTGACTTCGCCCCTATTGAAATTATACATTACATTATACTGAGTAATTGCACAAAACAAATTACTCAATAAATAACGCATATGTACTTATTATTCATCAATATATTTGAGCATTTGATATCCCGGTGAAGAAAATTTTTGCTGTGACAATAATTCAAGCCATCCAACAACTGTTTCATGATACTAGCATTATTCATTTCGTTGAAATCCACCATGCCAGATTCTAATAGACCCATCAAATCATGGTCCATGTATTCAAAAACTAAATAAAAGGAACCTTTATCCTAAAGCATAGAAGATGACATAATTAATTGATTCTGTAAAAATTAGAGATTGTAAAATTATTATACACTCCTTGAACATGTTTGTCAGTATCTTAAATCAATAAGAAATATAGCGTAGAAGATAATTAAATTAGCATTAATTCTACACTTAATATATAATAGCAAGTTCTTGTTCTTTTTATATATGATAGCGATATCTCACTATGTTACTATATCACATTTCATAATATTCTATTAATAAATAAAACACCGACAAATATATTGTAATACAGAATGCTACATATTTCATATAGTTATGACTAAAAAGGTACCTTTCGGAAGTCTAATGCGTCTTGTTTGTCAGTAACAATTTCTCTAAGATTAACAATGTTCTTATGATTGAGTTGTCGCAGGATTTTTATTTCTCTGACCGCCGTGATAGGAAAGCCTTCCTTCTCATTTTCAAGTCGGACTTTTTTCAAAGCTACCATTACACCGGATCGTTTATCTCGTGCTTTATACACTTGTCCATATGTACCCTCTCCAATCTGAGCAATAAATTCGAATACGTCGACGCATCGTTCACCCCAATCTTTACCGCCGGAAGCCGACATGGGAGCATTACAGTTTCGCGATCCTCTGCGTTTCAGTATTTTCGGTCTTTTCAATTTTGGTTTCGGTGCCACTCGTTCAACTTTCAAACGCGGCGGCGTTGCGTTTGGATCATCTTCGCCGCTTAAGTCCTCCGATCCAGGTACAACTATAGTTCAAGTGATAAGATAAGTCAAAATGTCGTTAGTAAACATTAATGATATAAAGTTTATTCGAAAATTCACCTGGTGGCATTGGCAGGTCTTTGATACCCTTTTTTTGCATTGGTTTCGTTGATGCCGAGAACTTCAACTGCGCTTTGCTGGGAGGACTTGGAGAACGGCTGGGTGGAGAATCTATGCTTTCCAAATCATTCTGATTAATGCCAGGTGGCAAAGGTAATCTCTTTAAGCTTTTGGTCGTGAATGTTACTATGGGAGGTTTGGGAGGATCCACAGATTTAAGTGGTACAAGATTATTGGGTGGATTAAATTTTGACATGATTGTATTGGGCGCTGGAACAGGAATAGGTGGAATAGGTGGCGGTGGAACAGACATATTGGGCAGAATCGACGGGATTGGCGGCACTGACATGGGCATAGGAGCAGGCACTTGCCCGCCAACCAAGACTGTTGCAGGTTCGGCAGGTTGCGGCAATGGTGGTGGTGGCGGCGGTGGTGGTGGTTGCACTGCAGGAGCGGGAGCTGGGAAATTCGGGCTGTGTGACATGACGATCGGACAATTGTTGGGCATCACTGATGGCGGGTTAGGCGAAGTATGTACAACTGCATGAGAAGCAAGCGGATTGATCGCAGTAGATATCGGATTAGGTAATGGTACATTAGGTGGTTGACCAGTTGGTGGCAATGGTGGCGTTTTGCACGCTATAGTGCTGTCATCGCTCGTCGGAACAGGAATATCGGTTACATCAACCACATTATCGCCAGCCTTCGTGTACTGCTCCTTGTGATTTGTAGGTCTGTCTTTATTGTCAGTGGAAGTTTTATTCTCGGAGGATGCATTGCCACCATCGCCGTCCTTCTCATCGGAGCCCTCTATGATTTGCACTTCATCTTGATTCCCGACCTTTTCTTTTGCAGCCTGCAACTTCTTAAATGCCAATTCTCTCATATTACGGTCCTTAACAAGTTCTGCAAACAGACTGGTCTCGCTAATTTTCGCTTGTACTCGAAGATTTCGGGCGGTGATGCTCGATGGGCTTCTAGCTCGAGATCTGTGAGGAGAAGGAGAAGGTATTCTAGGACGTGGGCTCTTTGATTTGAGTTTCCTCGAAGCTTTGCAGGATTTGCTGGGTGAGCGAGATCTCTTTGGAGTGCGACTTCTTCTGGGACGCGAACGTGACCTCGAGCGAGACAATTTCCGCCATCTTCCTGGACTGCGCGATCGTGATCGAGACAAAGGTAAATGTAATCTAAAATTGAAGAAGTTATTATGTGTATGTGTGATAAATTTATTTACTGCAACATTACGTTTCAATACGATAGAAAAGAGTAACTCTCGAAAATGTACCTGCTCCCAGTAGGACTCCTTGTCGATCTCGATTTTCGTTTGTCCCTCCTATCCTTATCATGAAGCCGGTGGCCACGTCGATCAGATTCGTCTCGTCTTTTACGTTTAGGAGAGATAACTCCACTATCCGCTCGTCGTCTGTGGCTACTTCCGGGACTCGGGCTAAACTCTCGTCGTCTGACGGTAGCTGGGCTTGGGCTGTGCCTAAGTCTATGGAGTACCGGAGTAGGACTAAAGTCTCTTCTTCGTGACGGTGGACTGTGATCCCTTCGTCTTGACGGTGGACTCGGGCTGTGCGGCTTCCTACGATTTATAACGATGTGTCCGGGACTAACGCTGGTCCGGCGCGTTATATGGATACTGGGACTAAGTTTCTGCCGATCAGGACTGCTGTGCTTTGGCACAGTAACTAGTCCTTTATTCAAATTCTCTGGCGTTGTGGCGCATGGAGGCATTAAAGGTGTATGCGGAGATTCTATCTGCCGCGTTAATAAAAGAGACGGTGGTGTCACGTTGCGAGATTGCCTCGACAATTCCAATTCCACGTCACTAGGACATCTCTGTTCGCGCGGCGTAGCCGGTGAAATAGGCGACATGTTGTCCTTGAGTGGCAACGGTGGTGATTCGGACCAATTAGCGGAAGCAATAATTGATTGTTTCTCACGACTTGGACTTGAACCAATTTCCTCAGCAATACCGTGATGCGGGCTTAAGCTATGAGAATGTCTCTTAGATTTCCTCTTCTTCTTTTTTCCTGAATTTGACGAAGGGCTCAGACTTCTTTTCTTCTTTTTTTCACGTTTATGTTTCTTTTCTTTTCGTCGGGCGTATCGCCTTGATTCTTCTTCGTATTCTGGTGTCGCACCATGCATCGTCGTCGATTGTGGTTGCTCATTCGATAAGGAGTATCGCATATCGGAGTGTCGATGCTGAACCGAAGGTGTTGGAGATATGCTGATAGGCGACGCTCCAAGAGCACGAATTGGGCTACTGCCATAATATCGCCTTTGAAGAAATGACGAATCAGGTACTTCTCCGTCCGTGTAACTATTGGCACGACTATCTTCCGATTGTATCTCTCCCGCTTCAGGCTCTGAAAGATCTTCGCTACTTACGTCGGAATACTCGACCAATGGTTTTACAACAGATGAAGCTACAGTTGGAATTGTCTCTAATGACTTATCTCGTGAACGTTTCTTCTTTTTTTTTCCAGAACTCTTACTTTTGCCATGTCTCCTGTGTCGCTTGTCAATACCATCGAAGCTGTGGCGATTCACGTCGCTGCTCGCACTGCCTCTTCTTCGTGAACGAAATCTCCCATTACGTTCTGCCCGCTCAATATCACGAGTGCTAGGCATGTCACCTCCTATATAAATAAAGCAAATATTTCAATAAAATTATATACATATATACATATATGTATAAAAATGTATTATATGTATATATACACAGACACATAATATATTAATTACAAAAAAATGTTTTTATTGTACACTGACCTAAAGGTAAAAATAAAAAATTTCATAGGAAAATAAACAATAGAATCCTGTTTACATATTTATTATATTTTAGACTGTATTCTTTAAACACACACATACACATAATAATTATTAATACATTTATAAAATTTCTATTGTTTTGATAAAATATTAATACGAGTATATATCTATATATACATACACATTCATTTTATTTTTTTGTAAAAAAAATTTATATGTGTAATATGTTGTATCCTCTTTGAGCATATAGAGGTAATTTCACATTGCGATGTATTGTCATCAGCCATCGCTGAGAGCAGGAGTAGGGAAAATATCAACAGGAATGAACGTGAGGCTTTCCTTTCTGGCTTACCCTGACATCGACGAAAATGATCGGAAATAACAGAAATAACGCTATTGCTTGAACGTGCCTCGACAGTGTCTCGGCACTCTTGGCAGGTCTCGGGGCCGATCGTCATGGATATGTATGACACTCACGCGCGATCACAATCACACACATATGTACACACGCATTCATGCATGCAAGCAGACAGGCATGCACGCACGCACGCACACATTAACGGTGCGCACGTATTAGCGAAATCGTAAGAACGACGCGTTTACCTTGCGAGCAGAACGATCGCGTTATGCTAATAAGCCGCGTCGCACTCGCTCGGATTCTCAGCCGAACGCGAATTAACAATAAGCGTAATAGAGAGAGTGAGGTACGCGGAACCACGAGTATCAGGAGAACGAACTGGTACGACCGCCATTACTCCTACATGGCACGGACTCGCCCAGTTTCTTTTTCCGAGCGAAAGTTTCCGACGATCACTGAAGAAAATCAGGGAAACGACGCAACAACGGGGATCACAATTGTACTTACGTGCGATGTATGTCCTGCAACGTCGCGGGGAGCCTCGATGTTGTTCGCATCAGGGCCGAAACCAATGACGAAAGGTCGATGAGAATGCGTAATGGTTACGTCGTTTTCCTCTTCGCGCAAACAAGTTCCAGCACGTAATTCGCGGACGACCGATGTCCCCGGTCAGAAATGAATCTCTGTCGTGATCGTACAGAGTTCAGGCGATCATATTTTTATGGTTCTATCGGCCGATCGCATCATGTCTCATGTGTTTTCTTTGGATTGGATTCTGGCTCGCTCATAAAAGCCTAGCTCGACCGAATGCCGTGGAAGCCATTAACCATTAGCACGTCGTTTCTGCGTGACGTAACGAATTCGCGACAGTCGGTGTCGCCGCGTAGTGGCGCCAGAAAGAACGCTAGAAGATTGCTGGGAAGAGATGATAGAAATCTAGAAAAATTTCACATTACCTGCGATTAGAGTCCCGTATATAAAAGAAATCAGACATCGGACCTCCATTAGAGTTTGAATCTCCATTTCCAGACACATAACGATATATAACGATTGAATAACAAATTATAGAATATAAGGACAGTTCAGAAAGCCGAAACAAGCGACTACTAGCGCGAGTTCTGATTGGCTATCTTTTTTCTACTTTATACTTTTCTGCCTAGGTCTGAATCCACTTTTAGAATATAAAGTATTCTATTGTGCATAATGGCGGCAGACTAAACTAGAATCGAGTATTCGCTCCAAAGTTAATGGAATGTATTAGCATTTCTCTAATAAAACTTAGGACACCTATCTTGCGCGCATGCGCATCCGCCATTAAGGGGAACATGATTATGAGATAGAGTGAGAAAACAACAAGCTATTTTACTCGTGTCTTATTATCGCTTTCGTTCCTTGAATATGACGGAACTAATAAAAAATCATCACTCGATGTCCTAAAAGCCGCGACACAGACTTTTTTTGCATAACACATAACACATAGTGTATAAACAAATCAACCAATCCAAATCTTTCCTTTCCTCTTATTTCACGGAAAAGAACAATTTTGATTGGATGATTTCCTTATGCATTATGTGCGTTATGCATAAGTCTAATGGGTTTTCTACAATAAGCCATAAATTAGAAGTCAGAAGCTAAAAATTGACGACCATGATTGATCAATTTTTTTCTGATTTCTGATTGATGATACTAATGGCTTGTAAAAGATCACAAAGCGAGGAACACAAACTTTTACATAAAGCATAATATATAAGGCATAAAAAATCCAACCAATCAGAGTTTATTTCATGGAAAGGAAAAAAATGAAGGACTTTGAAGGCCATTCCACACAAACTTGCATAGCCGCATAAACGTATGCATAAAGAAAATTATTCAATGCCATTTCTCTTATAAAGTTGTACGTAAAATGTGATTATGCGGCGATGCAAGTTTATGTGGATATACCTTACTGGATGATTTAAAAGAATAAACCAATAGCAGCGAGCGCTCACGGATCTGCTCCGCAACAGTTGAGTCTGTTGAACGCGACCACTGCTTATACTATGCACACTCTTATTAATAAAAACGCGTTCTGAATACGACTCTGTAAATTTTCAATACTCATAATGAATATCGGAACAAAGTACAACAGATATAAAAAATATCATCACTATCTCTCATAAGCACTTAGACTATTATTTATACTTGGTTCTTATTTTAAAACAGTGTTAAGTAATGTTTTAATGTATTAATATGATTTTCTGATTGGTTCATAATAAGACTGTACTTAAGATAATCTTAAATTTAAAAAATTGACTGTGCCTAAGTAAAATAATAAATTATTATGATAGCAAAATAATGTCAAAATGATTTCAAAATAGTTAAAAGTCATTAAAAAAACATTAAAAGTCATTTTTTGATCATTTCTGATTTATTTTAATGTCATTTTGATGTTATGACTTGTTCTATTTGAATGAATATCCGGAAATTCCTGAAGATGCGCAGTAATGGCGTCCAGGCCACGTACTTTGCCTCTAAATGCAACTGACAGGAATTGAAAAATCTTAAATCTATTTATGTTTTTTTCATTTTTTGCAGTTTGCACTCAGCATTTCTCTCTCTCTCTCTTTCTCTCTCTCTTCAACTCGAATATGTATATATATATATATATA
>Ga0157363_1005770_pt1 | contig 11589 bp, 6 predicted proteins | sample AttsexASBM1_FD_111477 | JGI IMG/M metagenome (GOLD analysis project Ga0157363, IMG submission 111477) | Fungus gardens microbial communities from leaf cutter ant in Ribeirão Preto, State of São Paulo, Brazil - Atta sexdens ASBM1 | ecosystem: Host-associated > Fungi > Mycelium > Unclassified ...
AAAACAGAGAATCTCCTAATTAATTTTTTTTTTTTTTTTTGTTAATAATTAAGATTTTCTAAAATCCCCTTTTTTTCCACAAAAAAAATAAAAAAAAAAAAAAAAAAAAAAACAGAAATATATATCAAGTATTATATTTATAAATGCTCGTCTGTGACAGTGTTGCAATGAACTTTTGCGTTTTTCTATCAGTGTACGCTGCTGTAAATACCTACGTGTTATGAAAATCGGCTATTTGTTTCAAATTAGTGAAGATAACTTCTTTATTGTCTCGTACAGCTCGCGGAACGTCAGGATTATCGAGAGGTTTTAAATAACGTTCAACGACGAGTTGAATATCCTTGCCGAATTCTTCCTCAGTTTCGATTAACTCTTTCACAACAGCTCTGTAAGTAAAGCGAAGAAGTTAAGATATTTTTGTCTTACTGTTGATTATATTAAAATATAATTGTAAAAGAGATTAAAGAATATATATGTATATTATATGTAAAATTATAAAAATGAGTTAAAAATTGAAAGATAAGAGCAAATACATACTCTCGTCGATAATGAGAATCTTCTGGCCGACTCATTGATGAAGTCTCTTCACTAAGCGCCGTTTGCATCAAAATGGATGAAGGTAACCATCCCTGCCTTCCATCGGATGTACGAACGTATATCCTAAAGTAACAAGCCCTATTAGACATTTGCATATGGTAAAAAAATTATCTTCCACCGAATACTTTTTCCATTTTTCCAAGATTGCAGACATTTTAAGAAATTTTATAATGTTATATCTTTATGAAAATAAAAACAAACTTCCTTAAAATTATTAATCATACTAATCATTTTTGATAATTCGCGATTGTATACCATATTCTTAACATTAAAAACTTCGAAAAGTCATTTTTCGGAAATCTTCATTGAACGATTTTATTCTCGACTAATTCATTGTACAATTTTCTCAATTTTTGCCGATAATTTTGAGTCAAATAAAATTATCTAACAATTAGATCAGATAGGATCAGATGTTATCGACAGAGATGATATAGATAAACACTCGAAAGCGTAGGAATCTCGCAGTTATATTTATGCAGAATGACTAAGGCATCGTGCCATCGAAGTCATCGTCCATTCACAGAACGCAAAATATTCTGGCGAATGTACTCGAATTGCTACAAGAGCTTTATCATGCAATGTTTCCATTCTGATGATTATAGAAAAGTGCATTATCTCAATCTCACCAATTCACATTAACAGTAATGAAATTACTGTTAATGTGAATTGACACATTAACGTAATTCAATATTGCATATTGAATTATATCTGTTTCTATGTAGATCAATTTTAATCTCAGGTAAATTTTTTTTTCATTCTTTTTTAATCCTTAGAAATAGGAAAAATGAAGAATTAATTACACCAAAATTAAAATTAAACTACATTGATAGAAACGAGCATTCTACAACAACATAATTTTCTAAAATTATAAATATGTTAAATTTTTGCAAAACGTCTATAATATCTCGTTAATACAAATTTTTTCGACGTTTAAAGATTTTTTTTAATAATACGTTATACTTATCGATTTTACTGACATTGGCCTGTCGCCAATCACGCAGAGATATGATTGCTCGAGATATTATTGCGCAGAACGTTTAGAAATGCTTAATCTTCATTAGCGTCGTCATAATTCAGCGTTGTTAAATTTATTTTGGAACTGTGCAAATCCAAATTTGCTCTCAATATAACTGCATGAACGGATTGCTTTTGTCTCGTCTGCCGTATTTAAACAGTCACAAAACGCGCACATGCTGCAGAAATTTGAATGACTGTTCTGTTAAATGTGCTGACAATGCAACAACAAAGGAAAGTATCAAATCATTTATTATAAATATTTAGTTTAGTAATATTTGAATAGTCAATGTTATGGTAATTTATCATTTTGTATTTTTAGTCAGAACATAATAATTTTTGTGACATTTATCTATATTCGTTACAATTAGTACAGCTTATTTTAATATATTAATTCATAATTCAGATTTTGTAGAGTTGAACTTTTTATAATACTTTCATTAAAGTTTTTCGTTAATGTTTATCATTTTAAACTAATATATAAACTAATCTACTATAACTATAAAACTAATCTGTATTAACTTTTTAAAAATTTATATATATTTCTTAAATTATCATTGTTTACAGCATACAATATTAAAGAGATTGACAGTATTTTAATGGCATCGTTGATGACGGCAATCGTTATCTTATAACACAGGAAGCTGATGATCACGTGTTCTTGATGAGTCAAAATTTAATATTGCAGCCTTCATTATTTTATTCTGAGTCAGTTACTTTAAACTTTATTATGAGACCGGTAAACAGGGTAAAATATTATACATCGAAGAGCTAATTTATCGCTTTCAGCGATAAAATTAATAGATGCGGAACGTATTTCTAGTCGTCACGTTATCAAATGATTTTCAAGGTGGAAACCTAAATGAATATCATTGTCCCAATCTCGACGCGCTTTACCTTTGAAGTTTTGTATCTGAATCGATGCTCGGACTGCTTCGAGCACGCGGATCTGCATGATTTCGACGTGGCCGAATCGAAAGCTTGTGTTTGGCAGCCGAATTGTCCAAGATATCGCCAACTTCGACCTCTAGATCGGGATCGATTCTCACTTTCCTACAACAACGCGAAGCATCCGCTACAGGATCTCGTCCATTTGTGCGACGAGGAGTTTATAGAAAAGAGATTTGTATCTCTTGATATTATGTTATGTATCTGTCACATATTTGTTGTATTATATGTATATATATATATATATATATATATATATATATATATATATATAATATTTTTATATAGAACTAGTTATCTATTTGTTATCGGAATTAACCGCATAACAATGAGTCTTTAACGTGCAAAACGATTAAAGCGGATGTTTCACAAGCATTGTGGTAGGACGAGGGTGCCATTTGCGGATTATATTTCACAACATGCCGTTTCATCTTGTTAATTTTGCGGATGTAGTTGAAAGCCATGTGCTGTGCTAATTTTATGACGTGTAATAGCAAGACGTAGATTTCACAGTATGGTTTTTCCACCGTTATATTACTTCAGAAGTCTCATGGAATTTAATAGCAATTTCAAGATTTTTATATTTGACATATTCGAGGATTATTCTGTTGTAGCGAGCGCATAAACACCAATTTTCTTGCATAACCAAGATCACTATCGCAAGATTTTTATGTGACTATAAATTTCGCGCGTATTTTCCATCTGTCGAAGTATTTACAAATTTCGCATCATATGTCAGACGAGTCAAGCCGAACGCCAATAAAACCACCGTACAGTATAAAAATAGAACACCGCGGGCGGGTGTGCAAGCAGAAACCCAAGCGTGTCTTACATTCGCGGGGCAATGATCCTCGTCTTATGGTTCGATATCCGGATTAGCTTGGACGAAGCTGCCCGGTTTTCTTACGATCACAGGAGAAGCCACGGGTTCAGCGATGAACGTGAAAAATATATAATTGCGGCCGCGGTTAATATGCGTACAAACAGTAGCTGCCTTCAAAATCCGATATTATCTGCGCTCGCTCTCGCGAGAAAACCAGTGTCAACGTTAATAGACGAGATGCACCTGTTGGCCATAAATGCGTCCATCCAATTTGATCCCTCGGTTATCACTTCCGCATGTACGCCGAGATCTCAGGTATCGATGATAAACAACCTGGACAATCGTTATCGCAAGCATGTCGACGCGCGCAGTGTGAGACGCGCGTGCGAACGATGAGTCGCGCAGACTATCTTTAGATCGAGTGGTGAATTTTATCTATCACGAAACGGTTGCCACCCACGTATACGCGCACGATACGAAAAGCAGCGCGATGACAAAATCCATCGAGAAGCAATCTCTCTTTTCTCTTAAATTGTATCCTTGAACTAAAAATTACTTACTTTGCCGAATCGTCATGATTGACGGCCTCGACGATGTCGCCAACATTCACGGTGAATCCATCGGTGTCCGCTATGTAGTCCTTCACAATGACATAATTTTCCGAAGATCCCTGTAACAAAAATACGATGACACAAATAGAATAAAAAATTGTATCGGACTTTTTTTTCAAGTGCACCTTGAAATAAAAATAGGAATGATGCATCTTTTTTTTAAATTATAAAACACAATTGAATTATAAAACTGTGGTTTTAATTGAAAAATAGAAACAGGTTTTGGAATCATTCAGCATTGAAAGAAATTAACAAGAGATGAAAATCTTAAAAATTATATCACGCGCGAAACTAGACCTAACGTGAATCACTTTTTCTTGATTAAATAATTTATAGTTAACGTGAAATATAAAATATTAAATATATTGGCTCTTCGATAGAAAATATTCATCACATATTTCGGTCTCCATCTTCCTAATATTATACTTTACCCGCTCAAAGCTCCGAGCACCGTTCAATCTCTTCAGACTTGGCGTGTTCTCTCTGCTAACTGAATAAAAAGCAGCCGATTGTTCAGATTTTGATAGAGTTGCAGTGCCATTACTTTCTTGCTTATTGGAATTACCATTGGCAGAGCCATCCAGACTGCTCGCAATCGATGTTGTACCGGTAAAGGTGGTGGACATCATCTCGCCGATTTCAATATCCACTTCCTTTGCTACCGGGCAACAATACATGGAGAATCGATGAGCGGCTGGATTCAGCCTGAGCGCCGAAAATACGTGCAACGGTTCGAAATGATGTATACCATCTTCATCAAGGACAGTGTAGGCGACTTCACCGGTTAACACCGACCTGGAAGCCTCTCTAGGTACGACTGCTTGCATACCCTGTTTCAAAATCATGAAAATAGCCGAACGCTTATGACTTCTTCTCAATAAGAATTCTTCCATCGCCAGGCTGTTGTCAGCGCGTAGCAACGCAGTTGGAACATCGGCTGAAGACATCAAAGGAGTCTCTTCAGGTACTATCATCAGTGCGGCACTCTCTCTTACGAGAGTTCGTAATCGCGGATCCGTTTTAGCCAATTCAGGATCGCTGCATAGCTGTCCGAGAGCATTCATAAAAGGTGGCCGTTCTTCTGCGAGTTTCCTCATGATTGCCAACCTCTTCAATACGTTCATGGTCACCCGATCATTTGCCAGAGCCTGGGTAGATTTCTCGTCGTTGATCACTGACAGCAAGCTGTTCGCCGTGTCAGGCATCCCTAGAGCTCGTGCTAAACCTACAGCTTGAAGCAGCATTTCGCGAACGTCTGGTCCCTCGGCATTCAATAGCTCTGTTACGCAAATTTTGCTTGATTCTCGAACCGCCTGGACGATCGCCTTTTGAACCGTCTCCGCAGCTTCCTTCTCAGTCACCACATCCGCTACGTGTCGCGACATATTTTTCAGAACAAGTGATACTAGCTCTGGATCGTTCTTCGAAACGGTTCGAAAGGCCGGTCCAATTAAATCCGTATTGTGTTCCTCTTTGAGAATCAGCGATAGCTTGTCGAGTATAACATCTCTCCGCAATGGCTGGCGTGGACTCACGGTCGATTTGAGAATGTTCACTTTGTTTTTCTTGGTGTTCAACAATTCTGACAGTATACTTTGACAAAGAGCACTGCGATTTTGTGAAATTAAGAGAATTTTTAAAATTTCATCTACCGATTGATCGATGTCTTGATCGTTTTGACGCAATAGAATGTTAAAGGATTCACTAATGGAAGAATAGACAAAGTCTTGAAAATTGCTATTATCTAATGATATTATTTGTTGATCATCTGATATTATCAGGGCAGTTGCTGCAATTGCTGCTCTTATTATATCCTGCAGTGACTCGACATTATTCTCATTTTTTGTTCTTATTTCTTCAGTTTCAATAACAGACGATCGATTACCGTTTGTTAACATTATTGTATTTTCAGAGTCTGAATTTCGTTGTTGCTGCAAAACAATATTTTTTGCTAATTGCGCAATTGTCGACATGACTTGCGCCAACTTCACCGCCGTACCACCTTGCAAACCTAATTTTGTCGCCACGGCGAGAGCCTGTTCTAAAGCCATCGCCTTCGGATCTACATCCACGTCCACCGTCGGTAGATTTGTCGCAACTTTTCGTCCCACGGATAATCCCGCCTCAGATAGTTCGTGTAACATCTTAGAATCTATGCTGGTCTCACCGCGATGGCGAAAACGTGGATTGTAATGTAGATGTTGTGGGCGCAGCAGTCGCAGCTCCTCGGGAGTAACCTCGAATCCCTGTACAGAAAACTCTAGCTCACCCTCAGGCGTATCAATGAGATCAGGGGCGACAAAACAAGGCCCTTCTTCCGTCTGCACAATTTGACCCGGTATAAAGGTCACACCCATTTCGCCTGCCTCCACCACGCGACCAGGTACAAATCTGGGTCCATCCGGCGTGTCCACCACTTGTCCCGGTACGAATCTAGATCCCTCTTCCTCGGTGTAGATTACCTGACCGGGAATGAACGTCGGCCCTACTTTGGTATCAACGATTTGACCTGGCACGAAACGTGGTCCATCGGGCGTATCTACCGTTTGACCAGGCACGAACTTGGGACCGGTTCGGGTCTCCACTATCTGACCGGGCACGAATTTCGGTCCACTGCTAGTATCGATTACTTGACCAGGCACGAATTCCTCACCCTTCTCTGTTGTAACTATCTGACCTGGTAAAAAACCATCCTCTGTCATGACACCCGGTACAAAACGTGGCCCATCCTTGTCACCGGTAACTAATTGTCCGGGGACGATTTTCCTGCCTTCCGGCAAATTTCTCGCGTTCTCTGGGAAGAACTCGATACCTTTCTCTGTCTGCACCATGTGACCGAAGACTTCACGCTGCTGCAAAGTTAACACTGCACTCGCAGTCTTCGAATTTACGGGTATACCGATAGGACCGGCGTCTTGGAAAATTACTTCATCGAACTTTCTCGCTGCGATAAATTCGAAGTCTTTCTCGGTGATAATGGTTCGTCCTGGACAGAATACCACACCTTCCGGAGTTTTTAACACTTGTCCTTCAACAAATTTCTGACCTTTTGGGGTATCCAACGTCATCCCCGACACAAATGTTGAGATATTCTCCGTTTCTCTAGCAATACCAGGAACAAAATGTTTCTCGCCTGATTTCGTAGTCACGTATTGACCTGGAACAAATTGTGAACCTTCGACTGTTAGTAATGTCTGTCCAGGAACAAACTTGGGTCCGCTATTCAGTGATTCAACGCATTGACCAGGTACAAATTCATGTCTGCCATTGATCTGTACATTCTGTCCCGGCACAAAGACTGGCTCGCCACGATAATCCGTAACTGTCTGGCCCGCCATAAAACGTACTCCATCCGGAGTAATGACGGTTTGACCAGTGACGAAGGTACCATTTGCTACTTGACCAGCTACAAATTTTAGACCCTCCTCCGTCAGAACGGTCTGACCTTCAACAAACTTGCTTCCCTCGCTTGTGTGGAATGTCTGTCCTTGCACGAAATGCTCACCTCGCTCTGTCGTTAAGGTCTGTCCAGCGACAAACACTGACGTCTTTGCTCCCTCCGACTCATTCACAGTCACGATCTGTCCAGGGACCAAAAGAGGACCATCAGGCGTATTAAGAGTTAATCCTGGAATGAAAGTGGGACCTTGAGGCGTCTGCAAGGTTTGACCAGGCACAAAAATAGTACCGGAAGATGTATGCACCGTTTGACCAGTGACAAATCTTTCCGCCGATTTGATGTCCAGCTTGAGACCTTTAACATTATGCATCGTGAGCTTTTTGCCAGTGGATAGATTTCGCACTAGTTCGGGTATTTCCTCTATCTTAGGCAAACATTGTAACGTCTGTTCTCCAGCTTGTAAAAATTTCTCCGTCACATTCGCGCTCCCTTCAAGATCATCCTGTAGAATATTTTGAATCGCATTCTGCAATGTAATGTCCGGCTTTGCAATTAAAGGTGTTAGCGGTTTTACGATTGCGATCGCTTCAAAACCACCTACAAACTCAGGTATAGGACTGGTGTATAAGATTGGTTCTTGATCTATGATTTGTGGCTCAGCCATTATAGGTATTGGTATTTTTCCGATTATTGGCACACCAATTGGTTTTTTCGAGTCATTCTGCAATGAATTCCAGTCTAATATGTTGGAAACGGGTTTTGTTGCGTCCTTGAAGGCACTCGACATATTCACGACATCAAAAGACATCAGTTTCGCTTGTTCTATATTTACGTGCTTCCAGTTTTCTGCCATTTCGTCCTTGATCTCTTCTTTGATGCTTCGTAATTTAAGTTGCTTAGTACGTTGGAGCTCTTCCTCATCGGCTGCTCTCTCTTTCTCTTCAAAAAATTTCTTTGCATAATTTAGTATAGTTTGTTTCTTTCTTTTTCGTTTTCTAGCTTCCATTTCCAACTTTTCTCGTTCCTTCAGCACCTCTTCTCGTGGTCCCATGCCGTCATAAAGATTTTCAAAATCCACTAAATTCTTAAAATCCACAGACACATTTTTGCCTTGCTTCAATCTTAACAAAACGGTATCACAATCTCTCGAGAGCATTACATCTTTGACGTCTCCGTCTCTAACGGCGGCTTCCAACTTCGCTGGAAATACAAGGCTGCATCTTCGTTCTTCCACTGTGTACACAAACTTCCCTGCTTCTTCAATTGGGGTTTGCTTCGTGTTTAGAAGCTCTCTCAGTGCACGTTGCTGCTCACCCTCACCCTCCAAAATCGGAAAGACATAGCGATAGTTCTTGAGCATCACGTGTCTCTTCTTTTCGCCGACAATCAAACCGGCAGTGTAATGATGCGCGCCGAGACCCGACGCGTTCGTAATCTTACATTTTGATTTATCATGAGGCTGCGCGCCCAACAGCACCGGAATGTAATGATGAGTTGGCAAGCCGTAGGATTTGCCAGTGATGCGGCAGAATCGCTTCGCGTCCGCTGGACTTATAGGTGGTAAAAGCGGAAAGTAGTTTGGTCTAGGGAGACCCCGACTTTTACCTGTAATCCTGCAGAAGGACATTGTCTCCTCCTGAGATAATTATTTGATATTTAGTGAAAACATTAATAATACTTTATAATTTTTCTAACGATTACACATATTATCACGTTGATTTCGAGATATAATTATAAAAATAGATAATAGAGTATTCTTGATTTTAGATTATTCTTCTCTTAATCACGTCCTTCTTGATGACTTAAGATTATTAGTACTCTGATTGATGACTTGAGATTACAGATATACTCTGCGATTAGAATGAAAGATTATATGTAAAGCTTTCGAGATTTCGAGTGATTCGTCTTGAACTTGAATTCGCGACGAATTCACAAATTGTGCGAATCAAATTGATCTTAAGAGCGCGCTATAGCTCACGTTTTAACCGGTCGATTTATATATCGATTCTTTCTTCAGAAATTAATGTCCAATCACATTTACGCCCACACGTCAATGAAATCGTTTTACCGATGATGTAGATAAATGGACATCAGCTCGAAACTTGGCATCCACACGATGGCAATCGCAACTTTGCGCCCTCGATCATTTTTACGCATCTCACCTCCGCCGCAATATCTGTTGAATTTCGTTTTTCAATTCATCTACACATGTCTAGATTCTGAGTACAACTTCTTGCATACTTCCTTCCTCTTTTTGAAAATAAAATATAATTTAGATCAAAGCGTATCATTTATCGATTCTTCTCAATATAACTCTTTATAATTGATTCAAAGTTGAAAATTTTAACATCCATTTAAAATTTTTGTTTAACAAAAAATTTGTCTCATTACTTGAGCTAACATTTGCTCAATATTATTTATTCTCTCTTTTCTTAGAACGAGCATTTAACCATTTGACATTTTACTTTTGATTGCTTAATACCTCGCACGCGTCACCTGTAAACTGACATAATATTGAGCGTTTCACGGTTTATTTTTCATGTTTATAATTCTAAAAAAAAAACATTTCTGTACATTATTTCATGTCATGTCATTTCATGAATCGCAATCTTAATTTCTTTATTAGTCCATTTATTAATTTCACATATATGCACTTTTATGCAGATAATTTAATAATAATTCTTTAAAAGAAATTTAGGAACTACAAATTTAAAAATAAAGCTATTAATAATCATTAATTTTTAATATTCACAGAAATTTTTTGAATTTCTTAATAATATTTAATCTTGTAAAGCAAAATTTCTTTCCAAATTTTCCTCTAAACACTGATTGTTGAAGTAATTTTATTCTATCCTGTTTCCTTGTTAGAAATAAAAAATTATATAATTATTTTGCTTCTTATCATTTCTTTCTACATGAAAATATTCATTCTCGTCTATTATACATATTTGATGTCATTCGTTTCTCGTTCCAGTGTAATCGAATGAACGCGTTCTTCATTATTTTTATACTACAATTTTTGTTGTGAGTAGCCCATAGATTCTTGTTCATGCCGATCACTAAGCAAAACATCCTCACTCTTATTATACCGATCACATCATTCGGCTTTTCACGAGATGCGATCCTTCCGAAAGATGTATATTGGCGATACGCGGCGAAAGCGAGACTACTCTCTGCGTACGAAGTGGCTAAGAGCCGTTTGCACAGCGAGTCTCTCTCTCAGCTCCCACGACCAGAAATAGCCTACCCTTCTTACACTTCTCCAATACATCTTTAGAACGGAGTACACGGACCCGGATCTCCGTGAAGTCATGCATAGCCGATACCGGATTTTCGGCGCACGGGAGTTTGCACGTGGAAGTTTCTCGCGTTTTGAAAGCCACTGATTTGGTAACCACAGATTCGGTTCTGAAACTGCATGACAATTTAAATAGAATATATTTTATTAGAATTACGATTGAAATTAATAATCTGATGTTTATATAATTATATTGTACTATTGATTACTCAAAGAATATTTGTATTTTTCTCATGTAAATTAGAATTTCCTATGTTTTCATTATGAATTTTAATAGTGTAAATTTTAATAATTGCTTGATAATTTTCTTGATAATAATGAGTGGAGTTCCGTTTTAAGCAATTAAATATTGCGCAAGTCCCGGCAATAAATAGCAAATATTAGTTTAAAAAGAGTAAGAGACGCTTTGCTCTGAATGGTTAACTTCATAAACAAATGCGCAGATGCTTTGTTGGCAATGTCAAGCGGAATAGGTGTGAGAAATAAAGCTTTACAATGAAAAACGATGAGAATGAGCGATGTCATTTAAACTTAAATATCTATTTGGTGCCAGTCCACTGGCAGACGAAGGAAAAATCACCCGCGAGCATTCAAAACATACTTGCATATTTTTATGGTCGAACGAGCAGTTTTCTTAGCGTGACTTAATGGACGAACCGAAGTCACTTTAACGTTTTGTTCCGCGGTCGTTCGCAGTGATTTACGACAACTGTTAGCTTTCTCAGGGAAGAAGTCGAGCGAACCATGATAAACGATGCAAGGTCTATATTGATTTATAATTATGAAAACATTCTAATTTATATATTATTTTATTATAATGAACAAGCGCATAAATCATCAGTGAAACGTTAAATTTAATTCGAAAGAAATAAAATGATTTATCTGCATAAAATTTAAA
>Ga0157363_1005771_pt1 | contig 11588 bp, 7 predicted proteins | sample AttsexASBM1_FD_111477 | JGI IMG/M metagenome (GOLD analysis project Ga0157363, IMG submission 111477) | Fungus gardens microbial communities from leaf cutter ant in Ribeirão Preto, State of São Paulo, Brazil - Atta sexdens ASBM1 | ecosystem: Host-associated > Fungi > Mycelium > Unclassified ...
CCATAAAAAATTATTAATAATTGATTTAATACATTCGATAATTCAAATTATATTAAGCTGAAATTAAAGTTTTATAAACATAATTTGGAAATATCTGGATGAATATAGGAATAGGCAACTACAGAAAAATGACAACGCTTCGTAATCAAGGTTTAAAAGTATCGCTCGGTATTGGCGGATGGAACGAAGGCAGCACAAATTATTCACTAATGGCTTCTTCACCGGAACGTAGAAGGATTTTCATCGCTAGTACTGTTGAGTTTCTCAAGTGTGTTTGCTGTAATATATTTATCTTAATCCTTCTTCTATGTTATTTTTTCATTATAGAAAGTCAATTCTTTAAGTAGAACCTTTTTTACTGATCAGAAAGAAGTTTATTATATGCGATGGTTACAATCTATGATTTAGTTAAACATTACAATACCGATAATTAAAATTGAATTTTGATCTACATTTTGATTGATTTTATCTGTATTGTGTTGTCAATTATATTATGTTAGATTTTATGATTTTTTTTAAATTAAATTTTTGCAACAGAATGTATGGATTTGACGGACTGGATCTTGATTGGGAATTCCCTGGAAGTCGAGGAGGTGCTCCGTATGATAAACAGAATTTTGTTAGCCTCGTGCAGGTAGAAACATTATATTTTATTATTTGTATGTTAACATAAAAAATAAATCCATTATTTATCTTGCGATAGGAATTGAAGAATGCCTTTAGAGAACATCGCTTTTTGTTAACCGCAGCCATAAGTGCCATCAGTTCTACTATCGATATGGCATATGATATTCCCAAAATTTCTAAATATCTTGATTACATTCATGTGATGGCCTATGATTATCACGGAGCATGGAACAAACAAGTTCTTCCAAATTCACCACTGCGAAGCAAAGATCGATTAGATGTGGTAAGAAATATGATATTCATAGAAATATTAATGTACATATATGCACAGACATATTGTAATAAAAAATCAATAGTCTAGTCACCTTATATTATAAAAGTATTCCAAAGTAAATTAATAAAATACTTAGCTAAATTTGTATAATTCTTATCATAACTCCATAAATAAATTAGTCAGTCATCGTTTTATTTTAAAAGATAGAAGAAAATTTTAAGAGAAATAAAATATTAAAAGAATAATATAATAGAATTATATAATAAGATAGAAAAAACAAGAAGCATGTATAACTCTTGCTGAATTGACATTGATATCATAAAAATTACTAGAACAGAACATAAATTAAAGTTACAGCTCACTGAAATCATTATTAAAATGGTTAAAAATTTTGTTTGATTATTGTACTGAAAAAGACAAAAAAAATGATCGAAACGTCTACTAAGTTATGTATATTAGATAAGAATAAATTGTAAAAAAAATTTTATGTATCAATAACCACGTTGGGTTATCACAAGTATTTTCATTTCATTCTCTTTCATTTGAAATTCTGAGCCTTTATTAGTTCAAGTAATTTTCAAAATTATTAATTCTGTTTTTCAATCATTTCTGTTTATTTTGTTTATAATTTTTAGAATATATTTCATCGTTTATTTCTTTTTCTTTTAAATTTTAAGAATAAAAATTTAAGACAAAAATCATTGATAAAAATTTTCTATTAGTTTATATTAATTTTATATTTATTTAATATTTAGTTTTATATTTAATATTTAATTTTATATGCGAATATTACATAATGTGAAGCACAATTATATAATCATACAGTGATTAAATTTTCACCGTGTAGGAACATACTATTACGTATTTGTTACAACAAGGAGCCCCACCTGAGAAACTAGTTTTAGGACTAGCGATGTACGGAAGAACTTTTGTTCTTACAACTGTACCAGAAACATCTAAAATAAATCCGATTGGCCTACCTAGTCTGGACACCGGCTTCAAAGGACCTTATACGTCTGAAGAAGGTTTTATGGGATTCAACGAGGTATTTCGCTATTTGATCATATACACTAAGCTGTTAAATTATATCAAATAATATTCATAATGTTAAATTATATCAAATTTGAGTTATCTTTAATTTTTATAAGTCACTATTGTTCTTACTTAATATGTCGTTAATTTAATTTTAAAAGAATGGAATTTAAACAACTTAACTAAAACAAATGTATTCAATTAAGATTAGTTATTTATTGAACATACGTTAACATGGACGTTGTTCATTTTGAAATAAATCACAGAAATCGATTTACGTTTTGACACATATAAAAGTTGAAAATAATAAAATGTTATTTAATGTTTGACTTAAGAAAGTAGGTTATCATTGATCGTTGATATATAACAATGTATTCATATTATATTTAATTATGTTCGATTGTGTTTTTTTTTTCGTATATCCTGTGATTTTGACAAACAATCAATAGTTATATAACTTTTTTGTAACAGCAATAATAAATTATATATATATTACACATAGGAACTCTTTAACACGCAAAATGTATAATATAAAATATTTATAAATAAATTATTCATAAATAAATTATTACATTTCTGTATAGATTTGCGAGGCATTGATATTGCATTCACAAAATTGGACAACTGGATGGGATAATGAGAGCAACACTGCTTATGCGATTAATAAAGATCGTGTTGTAGTTTACGATAATCGCAAAGCCATGATAGCCAAGGTATTTTTTCTATAGTTTTAAAAAATAATCCCTTAATGAAAATCGATTTTTTCCTAATTACACGTTTTTAGAAATGAATATATAAATCCCACGCGATAAAAAATTTTTCATGCATGAATATAAACATGACTTTGTTTTTTTTAAAACAAACAATGCGAAAATTATTTCTTTATTTTTTATGTTTTCACATTATTATTATTATTATTTTTACACTAAAAATTTTATAAAAGAAAAAGGATATATGAACATGTACGGATATATTTCATGTATAATTATAAATGCTTATAAATATTTATACATAAATATTTATATGTTTATGTATGTTTATACATATTCATGCATGAAAAATTTTTTACCAAGGATATAATTCATAATTATAATTATATAAATATATTAGAGGAAAGTCGCCAATACACCAACATATTACTTTGTTTTTAGACAATATTTCTCAAACAAAAAGTAAAATAAAAATAAAACTTTAAAAACATAAGTACAAATTAAAAAGTATCTTCTATCAGATAGTATAGCAATTTTTATAATATACTATTTGCAAATTTTTAATTTTGCAATAATTAATTTTTTCATAAGATAAGTAAAAATGAGCGTCTAACAAATATTTGACTGTTTAAAATAAAATATAATACATCCTATATTATTATAATTAATAATATTATTATAATTAATAATAATAATAAAGTTATAATTAATAATTCATATAAATTTTGACTGTTCTGTTTTCTAAACTTTAAACTAGTTACTCAAAAGTCTCATGTAATATTTAGCATTTTTTTAAAATTATGTAAAGTATAATAAATCCTTTTTTAACATTATTTTACTTTGTTAAAAAAATGATTCGAGAAATTAATATATATATATATATATATATTTACTTAATTGCACTTTATTTTTACTTGCGCAAGTTTTAATATTTGAAGAAAATAAGAAAGAAGTCAACGTTAAATAATTCTGATGCTAATATACTTTTTTAGGTGGAATATGCAAAGAGGCAGAAATTGGCGGGTGTTATGGTATGGAGTATCGACACGGATGATTTCCGAGGCAAATGCTCATTGCTGCACGGTGATATGGCTTTGCTTGACGGACGTGATTACCCTTTAATGAAATCCATTAACGCAGCATTGGCAAATAACATAATATCATCAGAAGGAAACCAAGTACCGAATTCATCGTCTGTGCAATTACTCTCAAATATTGCGTTTGCGTTATCAATAGTGATGATTTACCTTTCCTTTTAATTAACTTTATATATGAATCATTAATAAATATAATATATAAATAATATTAGTAATAGATAATATATTAATGCCAATTAATTACTGATAAAAAGCATTAGAACATGCTTAATGTTCGATTAATTGTTCCTTTCGTCGATATTTAGATTATAAAAAATATAATTAATTTACATCATCTACGATATAAACTTTATATAATATGCGAATTATAAAATTATGCGTGGTTGATGAAAAATATATTATATACGTAAAATAATGATGAAATATAATGTTAATAGCAAAATTATATAATTATGGAATGTAATGTTAATAACATGATGTAAAAAAAAGAGAGAGATCGGAAAAAAATTGAAATGAAAAATATGTATAAAGACATATTAGGAACAATTGTATAATAAAAATGTATGATTAAAAATTTCCAAATATATATATTATTATATAATCTTTCGAATATAGAAACTGCTCATTTCTAAGAATGCCATATTAACATCAAAGTTTTGGAAAATAAAGACGATTATATAATTTAAATAAGATTCTGCATGTTATAATTAAATGTATTATTTCGATATTGAAGCCTCGTTGAAAAATTTGTTATACATGAATATATATAAATATATATAAACATTCCTAAACACGCATAAATATTCATAAACATGTATAATTATACATGAAATATGTCCATATATCTTTCTTTTATAAAATTATTTTTTAGTGTACTAAAATAATAATTTTTTGAGAAAACAAAAATAGTTAATGGGACAATTTTCGCATTGTTTGTTTTAGAAAAAAATCAAGTTTGGAAGAATGCAAAAAAATTTGCTCATATTAACTATGTATAATTTTATATACAATTATACATGAGCAATTCTTACATTTCTTTAAACTTGATTTTTTTTCATAAATCGATAATACAACTCTTTGAGAATATGTCCCTAAAATTTTAGAGCGAAATTCAAAGTCCTTAATATATAAATTCAGCAGCTGTATATATGGATATACGGCACGCAGGTACAATAAATAATTTAAAAATAATATTTAAATAATACTTCAATAATATTTAAATAATACTTAAATAATATTTAAATTTATTATATCGACATAAGTACTAGAAATAGCTGAAATCTTTTTGATAATATTTCAAAAAGATTGCAGATTCTTTCTATAACATTTCAACAACCTTTCAACAAAGTTTTATGCAAGAATCGTGGACATTTTGCTATTACAGATCTGTCTCAAAAATATTGCAGACATATTTTGCAACTTTTATAAAATGTTTCACTTTTGAGTTGAAGTATTTCTGAGATATTTCTGATATATATATATATATATATATATATATATATATATATATATATATATAAAACAAATATATATATATATATATATAATTATATACAAGTATACATGTATATACATATATGAAATTAAGACATAATATTTGTTTTTCATTCTCTGCTGCACATTATCTGCTTTTTGTTACTACTGAGTAATATTTTGAGATAACGTTTTGCGTAATTATTATCGCGAGAAAAAAAAAACTAATTAGTAATTTAAGCAAACATATATGCATTAATAGAAAGATAAAAGCATTTACAAAACATCCTGTCATGCAGAAAAACGTATATTTCGTAATATGCCAGCCTTTAGAATGAAACAATCGAGCGGCCTGAAAAATCATTCGTACGTGAATAATGTCGATATAGCGCGATCCACGATAAAACGAATCTAAGTTGCATTGTACGTGTTGCGTTAACAAAAAGATCTGCCTTGATATATCTGTTTCTGCATCTCAAGACTTTCGTAGGATTGAAGAAATTGCACTCAAATAATACAATTAATTGTTGCAAAAATATTATGCGTTTTAAAACAAAAATAGGGCCTTTTGTATATAAATATCGAGATTGGCAAAACAAATCTACGAAATTTTGAATTAATGATTTAAACTGCTAATAATCATTTTCACCAATATAGATTAACTTTATTCTCGGTTCAACTTACTCTTTATCTTTTTTTAATTCTTAGAAAAATTCAGTTTTCAGTTCTTTAGGTAAGAAAAAATGAAACAAAATTAAAAATAGTTAATCTTTATATCTTTGGTACAAACAGACATAAATCTTGGAATTCGCTTTAATTAGTTTACACTTGGTGAAAATTTTTCTCATAATTTTTAATATAATTTTTCAGAATATTTATATAATTTTTCAAAATTTCTATATAATTTTATAACTTTCTCATATTTTTTATACGAATTGAAATACTTCTCAGAAAACATCTACATCTTTTCTTAAAATTTTATATGTTAATTATGAAATTTGTAAGATTTCTAAGATTTTTTGTATAATTTTTGATGAAATGTTTGTTATAAAATTTAAAAAAATTAAAAAATATTTTTGAAAAATTATGGCAAATTTCAGAATATTTCAGAATTCACTTATATGAAAAGATGTAATGTCTCTGAGAGAAGATGTAAACTTTCTGAATATTTCTGAATATTTCTGGAAAATGTTTCAATTCGTATAAAAATTTTGAGAAAAATTTTTATCAGGGCAAGATTTCATTATCACATAAATAAACATGTATAAATAGACTGTGTAAAGTCACATAAACTCGTAATATACGTTAAAACTGATTACACTTAGAGACAGCAATAAAATTACCATTACGCAGAATGAGGCACGTGCCTAATTAATAGAGCACACTATTTATTGTATCCGTTACTTTTTAGCCATGCTCTTTTTTTTCTCTCGGATAATATCTTTTTTTATTTAAATAATTCCTTGCATACTATTCATATTGCCATTTTCTGCGATTTTACATATGTATGTATTAATGGTTACGTAACTTATTAAAAAATTTCTTCAAGATCTCTTAAGTACTAAAGCAACGCGTTAATGCTATAGCTTCATCTTTATGTACATTATTGTATATGTTCTATGTTAATATTCTATTATATTTACTTATTTGTATATTTTATAGTATATATAATATAATATAGTATATATAATATAATAAAGTTATTATATTAGTGTTACATTCTTTTTTTTACAATATTATTTATCCGGACAACACATATGTTTGAAAATGAGACATAAGATATCTCAAAGACATTTTCTTAAAAAGGCGTTTTAAAGATATCTAAAAGACATCTAAAAGACGTCTCATGTCTTGATTTTATTGTCTAGATTAATAAAGATAAAATGTTGATAAATACTGCGACTAATTTCTTTTCATATCTCGCACAATCAATTGCCTTTCAATCCCATTATATTCATTACAATGAACTGAATTTTGATCAAACAACAGCATTTGTTTGGCCTCAAAGAAGTATGGATGCAATTTTAGTGAAAGTGATACTCACTTCCTTGATATTTCGCCGCCAGTGACCTCAAGCGTACATCTCATTTTCTATCGCAAATGCTAATTTTACGTCATTATGCAACTGTATAATAAGGAAGACTGTACTGTTTGTATATCATAAATTGTTCATAATACAAGAACATTAATAAATATCGAGCAGTGGATTTTTGGCAATCTGTTTTAAATAAGATTTCTAATGTTTTCTAAAATGTTGTTTCATATATTATAATTTTTTAAATATGTATATGAAAAATTAGCTATATTTCCACAAAAGCTTTTTATTTTTATATCAAGATTATTAAATTATAAGCATTGATGTATATCAATATTCATTGCCTATTGCCTTCCTTTTTCTTGGATGTGAACAAGGAGGACAATGAGATGTGAACATCGACATACATTAGTCAATTATATTTAGTTAGAAATACAAATCTTGAATAGCACTGAATTAAAAAATATCAACTAAAATAAATTTCTACAAAAAAAAGAAATTTATTTTGAAGTGATTAACAAAATTGTGCATTAATCTTGTTATTATTCCGTAAACATTTATTTAATAAAAGTTCTAAATAATATCAATCTTTAAACCTTTGTATACTTTCATTTACCTTCTATATCAGCAGTATTCAAATCAGCGTCTTGCTTCTGAAGAACTTTAATGTTTTTCAAAAAAAAATCCACTAAAAAAACTAAATTTGATTCTTATAAATTATTTGCACTCAATTCTTATACACAAAACGAATAATATATATTTTTTATGGGGTCACGTGTGCGTGCGCACATACGCCTTATCTTTTTTCAATGTCTCTCCGGTCACGAGTACAGCTTTTCGTGATCTCGTTACGTACTAAATGCACTGAAGAAGCTGTTCGCAAAAGCGTGGTGGCCTGTACAAACTTGAGGGGAGAAGATGACGATACCATGGTGTGGGTGATAGCGGGAGGGACGGGAAAAGAATTGCGAAGTGCGTGTCCAGCCACCGTGAAGACACGCTTCCAGGAAATTCTTCCCTTTCCCCACAAATCTCACCGATCGTCGAATGATATAATTCGGCATCGGTGAAAAATCATCTTCCCTTTCGTTTTCCGCGTTGCACGCATGGTGAAGCAACCGAGGTCGATCGCGCCCCGACTTCGCTCGAATGAATATGTGAAAACAGAAAGGAAATCTAATATAAGTAAAATATCTATGTGAGTTTTCATAGATGTTAATGCGTAAATTAAATATTCATAACGCGATATATATAATTCGCATAGATACATTTTACAAATTGTATTTATCGCATTATGAATATTTAATTTACGCAAAGGGTCATATTGGCGTTTTACTTTAAGGTACCTCTAGATAATTCGCAAATCGTAAAACATAGTTCACAAACGCAACGCAGAATGAAAATTTATATTTTTTTTCATTGTGCGGTTTTCATCTGTGTATATCTTGCATATAATCGTTATTCTGCATCAGTAACTACGTTTTGCGAATTATGTAGAGGCACCCTCAAATTTATTTTTGGAGCCCAATAAAAAAAATGTTACTATTTTATTTATTTTTATTCAAGGAAATGTTTAAGAATTCAACTGATTTTGAAAGTTTAGAATTATCAATATTTTTTAAAATAAATAGCTATTAATTTTTTTATTTAACTATGTCCACGCATGTCATATTAATTTCTTAATTACGATTTTTTGAAATTATAGAATTAAAAAATGTGGAAAAAATGTTTAATGGTACGCATACATTATTCTTCTTAAAGTTCTATTTTCTAAGGGCAAAAAAATTAATCTTAATGAAATATATAATATGTATCCATATAGATTTGCAATACTATCGCTGGAAAAGTAGAGTTATCATAAAATATGCGTAAGATAATTAAGAAAATATATTAACATATTGTTTATTTATATATATTAAGAAAGTTGCATACGCTCAAAATTATAAAGTTAATGATTTACACTTTCTGTTTAATGTTTCTATTTAATCGTAATTACGTTCGATGGTCAATCGCGTAATGTTTCTATATGCTGTTAGTATATTGTTACGGTTGCAGTCTGACATCTTACAATTATTCTGACTTACAATTATTGTTTATTTACGTTTAGTTTATTTACTGGCATTAATGGTCAGTAAATAAACTAAACGTAAATAAACAATAATTGTAAGTCTGTTAGCTTTACTTAAAATCCTCAAATATCTAAAACAAAATAAACATATATTCTAAAACAAAATAAACATATATTCTGATACAAGATTCTAAATACAAAAAGTGCAAGTAATACGAATAGATCTTATATCTAAATAATAAATAAAATTTGAAATATCACAGTGATCTGTACTATTTTCCATAATGAATTAATCTACCAGTGATCCAAACTAATATTGACTATAAATATCATTAATTTTCAAATAACTATATAACTATAAACTTTTTCTTTTAATGGAGCATTCCGTATCTTATAAAAATGTATTAAGTTCATTAAATCAAAAAATGCATTAAATCATTGAGTCTGTGATTAAAGTTTCCAAGGCTTTATCTTCGATAAATGTGTGATCGAACATTCTTTTACATTCTTTCTTGATATTCATATGATGTCTACGAGTGATTTACGTCTTCATGGTTTTTATTTTCGTTGTGCAAGCCTAAGTAATAAACCGGTTTTGGATCGTACGATGAAAAAATCGTCTCACTATTGATCTGCGTTAACCAAGCCTCCTTCGATTATCTCAATGAATATATACTCTATATATATATTATATTTTTGTATTTTGTATTTTTTTCTTGAATGTGTACTGTAAAATTTATATTTTTTCAAAAATCGAATTTAGAAATTTTACACATTCAAGAAAAAAATACAAAATACAAAAATACAAAATTGTATGTATAAATATTATTAACATAATTTAAATATTGTTAAAAATTAAATGAATTAAAAATAAGTAATACTATATAAATATAATAGTAATGGCAGAATAGTCAATAAAATCGAATTAATAGTGTCTTAAAATATCATTGTGATAAATAAAATTTTGTGATTAAAATAAATATAACTTCAATAATAGATGCCTATTTCAAGAACAAAATTTTTATGATGTTGTTAAATAAGTTTACATAAAATAGGAAAAGATTGAGAAATAAAGTTTAAAATTCTTTTCATAAAGACTTGTTCACATTGAAACATGAGCAAAAGTGCGATATTATATTTATGGTATATACATTATGATTTATTCTTTTCACAAATTCTTATGGAAATATTTTTTTTACACTAATTGATATAGGATGTTTTGCATTGAAAATTTTGAGTGTATTTCTTTTGCAAGGTATGTATTTAGGAGTTTTTAAATTGAAATCAGAAATGCGATGATGGAAATTATTCGGATATTTTTAAAGCAATTTGAGATCTTGTGCAGCAGAGAGAATAATTCAGTACATATAACATTTAAAAAACAAATTGGAGATATAGTTTGTCTAAATATGACAAACTTTTGCTTATCTGCTTAACTTTTTCCGTGTGAAGAAACCTTTACTAGACTATAGTGAGACAGCTGTGGTTTAACAGGTTTTGAAAATGAACTGTAATATAATGTATAATCATTACTCGAACTTCCAGTTGTTTATCGACCATCAACGGAGAAAGATTGAATTCTTAAGTTCTCTACTTCGAAGCTTCTTTATCCCAAATGAAGTTATTTGGGTATTTTTAAATAACAAACAGAATATCTTTCTTTCTGTAATATAATATTTTATTGTATAAAAATCGTTTAAAATTAAATAGAAAATTAAATAGAAATTTAGATAGAAAGACCAATAAAAAAGATATTACCGAGATAAGATCTTTTATCTTTTCGAAACTATTGGTGCATTGCTTTTTTGAATAATGTTGTGCAAAAGTGTTACTCGATTTTCATATTATATTACGAGAAATGTTCGAAGAGACTTTCACATAACTATCAATCCTCTTCGCAAAATAATCAAGGAATCTGATAACAGCGAGTCCATCAATATCGGAAATGCAATTAAACCTCCACGAATACTAATAACAGGTGAGTAATTACATAACATTTAATGAGGTAATTAAATAATATTTCTTTTGTCTAAAACTTGTTCTCGCTATTAGTATATTTTTCAACAATTAAAAACAAAATGTCATAAGACTGCACATAAATACACAACTATGTAAAGTAACGAAAGAGCTTTATTGGTCTGAGCTAGATATTTGTGTGTTTACATAGTATTTTAATGTAAATTTATATATACATACACACACACACACACACACACACACACACACACACACACACACACACACACACACACACACATATATATATATACAG
>Ga0157363_1005772_pt1 | contig 11588 bp, 4 predicted proteins | sample AttsexASBM1_FD_111477 | JGI IMG/M metagenome (GOLD analysis project Ga0157363, IMG submission 111477) | Fungus gardens microbial communities from leaf cutter ant in Ribeirão Preto, State of São Paulo, Brazil - Atta sexdens ASBM1 | ecosystem: Host-associated > Fungi > Mycelium > Unclassified ...
CATTTGTATTTTTTAAATTTGTCATCTCAGAAATTTTAATTGTTACCTTTAACATACTCGAATATATAAATGTACTTTATATATAATATTGTAATATTCAAATTATCTAAATATTCGAATTATATACGAAATATCAGAAAACTGACTATATTTATAATAATTCAAATATACAATTATGCAGAAATGTATTAATATTAAGAAATGAAATAATATTGAAGATGCCATATTCGATCAATAGTTTTTCTAATAATATTTTTTATGAATTTATAGAATTTTCAGTTCAAGAAACTGCGCCAATTAATTATTTGTCAGTCTTGAAACACAGTCCTAGATTTAACATGGATGGAATAATCAGAGTTGGGCATTAATAATTTTTTTTTTAGAATATTAGTTAAATAAAATTTTATTTATTATTTGCGTTATTTATTTTTTATATTATTCGTATTATTCGTCATTGTATTATTGATCATTATTCGTATTATTTTTTATTCGCATTATTCGCTACTTATAAGAGAACACAACTAAGTAAATCTTTTCGATTTTAATATGTTGTTCTATGGACAAAAATAAGAGACACATATTTTTTTATACATACTGAGTTGCACGTTAAGGGTGTAAAATCCTCCCTTAAAAAAAAAATCAATTTTTTTCTTTCAGATTGAATATCGTCAAAACTGTAAGAGATAGAAAAAATTTGCAGAATGAAAATTGAATGGCATTAAGAGTATTTTAGAACTACAATAAAAAAATTTTTTCTTTATAAATAAATAATTTTATTATTAATAAATAATTTTAAAAAAATATTTTTTAATTATAATTCTAAAGTACTCTTAAAGCTATTCAATTTTCATTCTGAAAATTTTTTTCTATCTCTTTCGATGATAATCAATCTGAAAGAAAAAACCGATTTTTTTCAAGGGAAGATTTTACTCTTAACGTTCAGTACGTATAAAAAATACGTGTTTTTTTTGGTCATATTGTTTCATACCTAAAAAGTTTAAAGTACGATTACATTCCTTTTCAAAAGTAAATTGTAATCGATTATGAAAACCATTGAGCACATCAACAGTATTTTGAATTTGATCTGAAGTTGTAGCTAAAACAAGCTAAAACAAGAAAAAGACATTAATTTACAAAATGATGACCGAGATGTTAAACGATTTCAATATCTGTTAAAATCGGTTTTAAAATAAGTATGTATTAAAGTTTTTGACCTTATTATATTTAACATAAATAGTATCATCGATGTATCTTTCGCATTTGTCTGTTAATGCTCGATATAACTTGCATCATTAACGTTGACGAATATTTTTTGTAGGTCTATATTTCAATTAGGTCTATAATTGCTTTATTTCACTTAGCTTTTCACAATTCTTTTATCATATAATTGATTTCATCTTTTTATACAGATACATATTGTAATGGATTTAAATCAATTTTTAATTACACACTTAATTTTATAAACTGACTCTTCTCTTTCTGGCTGTCTCTGCAACGAAGAAATAGTCTTTGACATCTTTTAGTTTGATATTTATGCAACATAACTATATACTTTGTAAATTTTATTCTTAGAATTCATCCAACGTTTAAACATTATGTATTATAACTTAAGAAAAATCTTTTTCAATTGGCTAATGAAGATTTAGTATAGTTGAAACGTTCCATAATATGATATCGAATATTAATTTATGATGTAATATAAAATATTACTATTTTAAATTAAATCTTCTTTTGCTCGTTTTTTGACTTATCTACTTTTTTAGTTTTTCTATAAAATTTATAATATAAATATTTTTATTCCAAAACAAGTTGAAAAATTCATAAAATTTAATATATACATATATTACCATAGTTCTATGTTAGCATGGAATATCTACACTTTATTCTCCAATGTTAATTATAAATTCATTTTGACATCTCTAGCTTTCTTTCTATTTCAAAAGCAAAATTATGAGAATAATAAAAGAAAGATGTTGATATAATTGCGATTATGTCCGAGGAATACATTTATTTATATTTAATTTTTATAGAGCCATAAAACAAAGAGACTAGAAAAGGAACAATGAGAATGCATTAAAAACAAATATATCATTTATAAAATATGTACAGAAGAGAGAGAGAGAGAGAGGGAAGAGAGAGGGGGAGAGGGAGGAGAGAGAGAGAGAGAGAGAGAGAGAGAGAAGAACAGAGAAATTCAAGCTGAATCAATCATTTTTCTTACAGCTTATGCACTGTCGTCCACATTCAATATTATTCGATTATTATTTGAAATGATATATCTTTGATGATGAACTGATATATCTTTTTGAAATTTATTTCCTAAGATTTACAAGCTATAAATTCGAATTATTATTTCGCATATTGTTGTAAATAAATATTACAGGTGTTATTTACATAATATTTTATTCATTTAGAACTTATTCATGCTTATACCTTCTTTCTTATACATATGTATATTATTTAGTGCCTTAACGGATTGTATGAATCAAAGTCTAACATTTAACATTGAAATCGCAATCTATCGTTACATATATACATCATAAAATAGAACACATTTCGTATAGGATTGTCGACTAGTAATGCATGTTAGTTTAATTATAATTGCATGTTGTAAATTTGAATCTAGTGATTTATTATACAATATATATAGATTGCACAATAACAAGCAAAAAAGTGTGCTGGGGTAGGGACGCAGCTATTCTTATGTATTTTAGCTCGTTGAATACGAATCTGACATCAAAATAGAATCACTCAGGATAAATTTTCAATCTAGGGCGAAAAAAAATGAGAAAAAATGAGTCATTCTTTCGCTCTAGATTGACAATTTATTCTGCATGATTCTATTTTGATGTCAGATTCTTATTCAGAGACTCAAAATAGCTGCATCTCCACCCCACAAGTATCTAGCAGAGGGTACTTTTTTTGTGGATCTGTGTATAATTAATATAATTAATTGTTAAATCTTACGATAAAAATGTCAATGTAGTATTAAAGATATTAATCTCAACTTTCATCCAATAATAGTACTATATATATTTGTTGCGGACTCTAATGTTGACTGATTTATATTTCATAAATATTTCATTTTGCTTTAAAACGAAGACCAGTAGTCTTCGTAGGAAGGTACGACGAATTTGATCCAATTTGATCTTTTATTTATTGATTCCAAATTATCCTATCTTTTTTTCATATTTTATTAATTTAAATAAATAAGAAAAAGTTTATAAAATAATAATACTTTTATACGTTGTCATAATAAAGGATTAAGCTCGTTACAATTTCGATATCTCAAATATTCGTAATCGACTATGATTCATGATAGCGATATATAACAATGATAACCGGTTTCTCATACTGTTTGCTCTCTCTCTTTTGATTTGTTGCCAACTTTGCGAATAATCGATGGTGAAGGTAATATTAAGCGCAAATAACCTTTGACCAGAAAATGAGAAGAATAGAACTAGATGTTTTTGATTTGTCATATATTAGTTATTATTATTACATTATCACAGATGACACCATAAATGAGATGGAATAGGAGTAAAACGAAATAGGAACAAGAATGTGAGAATAAGATTGGAAAAGATTCTGCGTACGAAGCATATGAACTCTATGCTATTAATGCTTATTCAGTATAAGCGAATGAATAATGGGCTGTTAGTGAAATACGTCGGAACATAAATATTGTATCTGGAGCGCTATATATTACCTGTATCGAATATATTATCCAGCGCGTTCTCTGTTCTCTGCTTCGCTAGTTCCTATCTGATTGAGATTGTTGCTATGGGAATAGACGGACTGCCCATTTGTTTGCGTCGCCATTTTCTGGTCACCACTACTAAGTCAACTATGTTTCGTTATGCAGTAAGTTTCCTTTTTTTTATTTTTTTTTATCTCTTTACTCGCCGTATAAACTTTTTTTTTATGCATATCCTATACAGCACAGAAACTTGCAGTAATATTACAGAAACGTTTCAAGATTGCGCTGTAATATCGCTGCATTACAATACATTATAAGTATTAAGAATTGGTATTAAGAATTGTAATATATAATCCTAAGTAGCACACAGCATTAACAAATCACTAAAAAAAACGCATATAATAGCTTTTTAAAACTTTACAAGCACTGCTGTGCTACTTGGGATACATATTACGGCGCAAGATTTTACAAATCTTGCAGCATTGTTACAGAGAGACGTTAAAAACATTATAGCTTTTTTTGAGTGGACTGCACATATGGAAAAATATGTCAATTACACGTATATATATTATATAATTGTTAATTATTTCTATTAATTCAAAAATTGTAGTATTTGTTGAAATATTTATTTTTGTTTCGCTGACGAGATTTTTCAAACTTTATAATCAATTCTCATAATGTTTGGAAATATTTGGATTTAAAAAGTTCTTTAAATAATTATAAAGAAAATGAAAGATAGAATTCGTGGAGTTTCTTATTATTTCCATATCACCGATTAAGAATATGTACAAAATAGGCATACTTACATAAAGTAATATATTTGCAAAAAAGTGTATAAGTATGTGTCCATATATGTAAACTTAAAAAAAAAAAAAATATATATATATATATATATATATATACCTACATATAAAATTTGCAATAAGTATAAAATATAATAATTATATAAAATTATATATAAAATTTCACTGTAAAAAATAAAATGATAATTTTAACTTACAATCATATAGTGGACCTTCTGAGACAAGCAGAAATGTTAAAATTATCACAAAAATGTTAATTTTAACATTTTTGTATGTTTCAGAAAATCCACTGTACGATTATAAGTTAAACATTTTATTTTTTATAATGCATATATAACATAAAATATACATTGATTAGTTCTTTTTCTGCATTCTCATCTTTTATTTATATCATAAATTATACTTTAAATTATATTCAGTAATAATGAAAGAGCTATTTTTAATAATAGTTGCAAATACATTGCTCTGTAATAGTGTTACAACATTACAACGCAATCTTGAAGGTGGACATTTTTATGATGTTATATTGCAACAATATTGCAAATACATTGCGCAATCTATTTACAATATTATCACATTGCAATGAGATATATCTGTAATCATTTTACAATCTTTCTGTACTATGGGATAATACGAATACGTCATTTCATTTTATTATTATTATTATTATTATGTGATATAATGCGGAGTGGTGTGGTATTACTCGAGGAGTAACCATTTAATGTAATCGTGGAACAAAGTCCCCGAAATCATAATAGAATTCATGAAATCTCTATGTATAATCCGATAATTACATATGCAACCTCGAGAATCCTCATTGTATAATATTAAATAAAAATGTATATTTTATCAAATAACTTCAAATGTAGTGAAAAATATTATTTGTCAGATGAATTAGATGAAATTATATGAAATCAAATGAAATCAAATGAAATCATATAATCTGTGGGATATATATACATATATATATATATATATAATCCAATATTAATATTTCAGCTAGTGGTTATCTCCTCGATATTATTCCCTTCTCTCGTTCCGTTTTTCGTAATTATATACGCTTCGTCGACATAACAAGAGGTAGTTTCTTATTGATTTACCTTCGAGATACGAAAAGGAGAGGAAAATAAGAAGATTACTTCATAAAAGATATTCTCGTAATATATAATTTCGATATTTGACACAAAAGAGAAATACGAAACTAGCAGTCTTACGATATCGATTGACCTATCGGAGTTTACTTATGCAATCTACGGAAACATTAACTAAATTATAAGATTGTATTATATATTCGTTGAGGATTCCTCTTTGTAGCGCGCTACGGAAGTTGAGATAAATCGATTTATGTTCAAAAAGAAAAAGATTATTTAAAAATTGGATAATTATTAAAGAAATGAAAATTAGTATTAATGAAAAAAAGTATTGAAAAACAATGAAGACGTAGCATAAATATATTAGATTATTATATAATATTAGTATCGAACAATTTAATTTTACCGCAATCATTTAAGTTACAACTCAGTTGTAACTTTGAACTATTGATTAAATCTGACTAACGCGAATCTGACTAACATTCTTTATTTAGCAATTAATTTCAAAAATCTTTATTCTCGCAATTACAATACCACTGTATTTTTTTCTATTTAATTATTTCTGTCCATCCTACATATTGATTTCTCTTATCTTTGCATATTCTTTAGTACGGTGAAACGTAATCATTTGCAATCCCGCGTAGAACTGCTTTGAAACTTTCTTGAAGGAATTTATTAAACTTTGACTACTAAGACGCTTTACAAAGTTTCACTGTCGAGAGAAGTCGGCGGGGCTGAGGCCGGGGACTGGAGTTGAGATAGAGATAGAATGAAAGTGTTGAAGGGCGATCGAGCAATGGCGAAAAGAAGTGGTGCGAGCGGAATTGTCGAGGTGGAGAAGAAATGATAGGAACGGGAGGCAAGGAGCAATAATGATGGAAGGATGGAAAAGAGAGAGAGAGAAAGGTAGAGGAGAGAGGGCGAGAGAGAGAGAGAGAAGGGGGGGAGGGGAAAGAGAGAGAATACGAGAAAACATAGAAGTGCTGTTAGTGGAAATAGGAACAAAGAAGGAATAGAAGAAGGAGGAAGAGGAGAAAGAGGAGGAGGGAAGAGAATAGGAGGGGATGAGAGAAGTTACTTTCTCAAAGAAATAAAAGTTAATAGAGTTATCTACCTCCTCGTATTCTATCTCTTCCATTGCTTCACCAACGTATAACTTTTACAAAAGTTATTATATCTTAATTTACTATTGGATATTATCAGGAATTTCGCCAATGTTTCCATTTTAATGCTTTGTAGGATATAAGCAGAAAATATACTTTCATATAACTTGAGAAAAATAAGAATGTCTTTATCATATTGTTTTATTATGTATGATTACAAGTATTGTCGATTTTTATTTAAAAAACGAAGAATAGATGCACAAAGAGAAGGTGGAAAAAAATCATTGTACACTGGAAAAATTAAATTTTGATAAAGTATTTGGTTGAATAGTTAACTAAATATTTATTATATAATAGTTAGTAAATAAATGTAATATGGTTAAATATGGTTAATTAAATAAATAAAAATATATTTATTTGGTATAAGAATCATCAATTTCATTATAATTTTTTTGTTAAGTAAATATTTATTTATTGTTAATAATAACCCAGATGGCACAGAGAATCCAAAAAGAATTCTTTTTTCATTTTCGATTTACGAAATAAATTTTTTTTCTATCCCATTTCTGTTCTAAAAGTATTCCTAAAGGTTCCAAAAGAATTCACTTTTATGTTACTATAATTATGAATTCTTTTTCGGATTCAAAAAGAATCTTTTTTTTAATCTAAATGAATTCGCAATAAAATCGAAATAACTTTTAGCAATATTCTAATGGAATTCTAAAGCTATTCATTTTATACTTTTTCTGTAATCGAAAAGTTAAATAGGTTGGGATTATCGAAATGCTTCGAAATGCGAAATAAAAATTAATTAAAATTAATTAAAATAGTTTGCCACAAAAATGTTTTAACAAAGAAAATATTTTAAAATATAAAATCATTTGTAACATATACTATATATTATGCATATATTTTATTCCTTCATATTGCCATATTTTTTGTAGCACATATTTTTATTAATTTATATTTTTTAATTTTGTATAAAAATAAGTCATACTTTATTTTTTTAAATTAAATTTTACTATTATAAAATTTATTTTAAAATTTTACTATTATTAAATACGATTATGTAGCATAAATATGCATAACATGTAATATATATTTTGTATGTATATATACAAAATGCAAAAACTAATTTTTATTACGTTCGCTACAATCACTCAAGCACGGTACAATTCTAATGGCAGACTTGTAGTAATAGGAATAATTTGTATAAATATATTGTGATCAAGTAAAAAATAAATTTTTTTCGAACATATTATATTATAAATAGAAAAAGGATTTCTTTAATTCAAATTAATTTAAATTAATTTTAATTTAATTTTGTAAGAAGTATTTTTGTTAATTGTCGCAAAGGAATTCTTAAGTTCATTTCGAACAAATTACGCTAATTCATAAAGAAGTTAAGAAAATGAATTCTTTTCAAGTTGTCATCAGTTGTGCTATCTGGAAAATCTGGGAAATGGATCAATTACGCTATCTGAGAAATGTTTAGTTGACATTCAAATGTATATTTATTAAAACTTAGAATATTTTTTTCATCATTTGAATCTCTGCGTTCACCGTGCTAGGTTGATTTCCTTGATTTTAATATAACATTATAAATAAAGAATTTTACATCATTAACCTCGATTCTATCTCGACATGGATCGATGCAAATTCGAGGACCAACTAATTGGAAAAAACTATATTTGAAGCAGAGTTTCAACATTCACATTTAATTTGGAATAATATTTAAAATTATTCACATTCTATATATATTGAATAATAACTTCAAGAATTTCTATTCTCATCAATGTTTAACTTAATCATGCTAAAATAATCTTTATATTTTATATATTTTATATCATATCGTTTAAATTATGTTAGAATAATCTCTGCGTCTTTATATATTTTATATTTTTAATAGATGTTGAAAAACGACTTATGTGATCATGAAACATATATTAGCTTTTTAATGAATGTATCGTGTATAAATTTAATTTTATTTTTATATCCTTATTATACATATGGTATATTATTCCTTTGTGAGCTTAATTATTGACGAATTTTTGTATAGTTTTGCTTTGCATAATATGAACAAATTTTTATTTTTATTTTTTCCTTTGTATTATATATCAAAAGAATGTTTTGCCAACGATCCAAAAACATTTCATCGTCAGAACTCCTTAAATAGAACATACTTGAAAATCGATATTGCATTTAATAAATTAATTTTATGTTTGAAAATCTTGAATTCCTAATTCTTCGCTTATATATTTATTTTAACGATTTATTTTAGACTATTCATAGTAATTTATACAATCAATATAAAAATTTAAGTAAAAGGAATTTTATTCTAAAAATTATATTAAAGTAATCTATTTAAAAAATTGTTCACTTGAATTGATGTAGGTATATTCAATATTCAAATAATCATATTTTTTCAAATTATTATCATCTTTATCTGATTGTGAGCAGCTTAATTGCAATGGTTCAATAATAAAGGAATTGAAAAAAATTATAATTATTTAATTTAGATCATTCGAAAAAATATATTTTGAGTATATTTAATATAGATGCAATTATAAGTATGTATATTTAGCACGTTCCGTAAATCAGACATTTCATATCGATCATCGATTTCTTGGCGAATTTTGCTAACATCATTTCTTTGACATTATTGAACTTGTCGGGTCATACTACCGCATTAAGAAAAAACATTAAAAATATTGGACATGTAACTTGGTATCGTAGTATAATTAACTAATGCAATTTATTTCTGCTTAATTTTTTGACAAATAATAAAAAATGTTGATAAAATAGGTCAATTTTTGCTCTTAAAGTGTACAAAAATTATAAATGAATTCTTACGTTTTTTGGATCGCTAAATACAATAGTAATTTTTATCCAAATAGTAGTAAAAAAAATTGCGTTAAATTTTAATAAATTTGGTTAGTGACAATTTTGTTCCAATTATTTAATTTTTTATATTTTAGAATAGTTATATAACTTTCCTCACTCTGGAAACTAAAGAAATATTTTAAAATAGAACGCACTGAAAAAAATATTTGTGTCAAATTATATGATTATGTTGGATTTTTTCGACTTATGTAATATTGCATCTTACTTAAAAAATAACAGATTATATTAACTTCGTATGCAATATGTATTTTCGAGATTCCTTTCGAACGTGGAATTTTATATAGGGGAGACCGGAGCTAATAAACTCATTTTTCAGTTTCGAATTTTTCCAGACGAAATTAAGAGACTTATTTAAAAAATGAATTTTATACCAGTTACTACATACATTTGACCTAATATTTTAATAATAAGGGGAAATTGATAACTAATACAAAAAAAAATATATTTTTCTAATGCATTCCATTTGATTCAACTAGTCCCGGGATAATCCGACTAAGATTATTAAAATAGAGATTAATGTATTTTAAGCTACATCTTTGGCTTCATATTAATAAAACTTTTATAAAAATATATTTTAAACGCAAACATTCGCTTCGCAAGGCAAAACAATGCTTCTTTTTGCAAAATTTGTTCATTTCGAGCAAAAATACGTCGAATGAATCTAGTTTTCGAAAGGATTGGACATAAGGGAACTAAACATTTATCATTGAAAAAAATCTCTTTAAAGGAATAAAATTTTGTATCTACAAAATAATATCGCGCACGCGTATACAATATAATCTTGATATGTTAGGTGCCCTTATATGCTTTTATAAAAACGTATAATTTCCGTTTCTATGACGAATAGTCTCATATATAGCTTCATATACTAATTTTTATACGTGTATTAAATGATAAATATACAGGAATTGATAAACAATAAGTATAATAATGAATGTTTGCACAGCAATACCCAAATCTTCGGTAATCGAGCAAAAGAAAATAAATGTATAATTAATTACAAAATTTATATATTTAAAATTAAAACATCGTAAATGTTTCGATTCACAGAATCGGGTGAAGTTCCGAAAGAGTGATTCTTCGATTTTATTGTTGATTGGTATACTACTGCATGTATTTTGTGCTGATTACAAATATGATCATGAAAATTATTGACAAAATCATTTTGATGATCATTTGTCGCATAATCTGGCTAAACGTCACTACTTAGCTTATCAATACGTGTTGAAAGATAGAATGTACAATTTTTTTACGATTCTTCAAAGTAATTCACCTTACCTCCCCCCTGCTTAGAGGCGCACAACTTTTCACATAAAACGCGAAAAATGTAAAAAAAATCGTTTTTTAAATATTTGAAAATGATCTTGTTGGCAATTTTTATTATCATATTCGTAATCAGAGCATCAAAATACAGTATATCAATCAATAAGAAAATTGGGAAAAATTCACTTTTTTGGAACTCTATCCATATAGCCATCCATTTTCTTTAAGGTATTTCTCCGGCTACAATCGCGCTAAAAAATTAATCGCGTACAACTTACGAATATGTCTCTTTGCTCTGTGAAGAGAGAAACTTTTGAAGTGAACGTACACACACATAGGTATAAATGTCATGAACATTAGCACTGAAGACAGTTGAAATATGACAACAGCCTGTCTCTGTCTCGCCACTCGGCGAGAAGAAAAATTCCAAATTTTAGGTGTACAACTTTGCTTCCGCCGTTTTCCTATAGATGGCTTTAGTGGTAAGTGGTGGTCGAAATAAATAGATCATAGACGTACATACAATAAACTTGGGCATCTGTCAACATAACCCCATAGAAACATTAGTCGATTTGTGTCTGCACCATAAAGTTATTCTCGATTGAAAATGTCAGTTTACGAGCCAAATTCTCATCATTTGCGGGAGGTTTTAATTTTTTGCTTCAATATGAAGAAATCTGCGGCTGAGGTTCATCGAATGCTCTCAAATACTTATAATGAGGCC
>Ga0157363_1005774_pt1 | contig 11586 bp, 4 predicted proteins | sample AttsexASBM1_FD_111477 | JGI IMG/M metagenome (GOLD analysis project Ga0157363, IMG submission 111477) | Fungus gardens microbial communities from leaf cutter ant in Ribeirão Preto, State of São Paulo, Brazil - Atta sexdens ASBM1 | ecosystem: Host-associated > Fungi > Mycelium > Unclassified ...
AGAGAGAGAGAAGGACGAAAAGGGGACCGTTTAAGAGACCTTAAAAGCGACAAGGCACGAACTGTCCTGGAGTTATCTCCACCGTCTTGAAGCGAAGCTGTAGGTTCGTCAGGGTAAACCAAGTCCATGAATTAATTAGTCGGCAAACGACAGCGCGCTTGTTGGTCGTAACGGAGGCTACTTCAGGACAGGAAAGGGCCGTAGCTCTTACTCGGCAGGGTACACACACGAGCGCAGAGACGCCGGCTCGAGTGGGTGAAAGTGTAATAAGAGCTCTCCAACGACGCTGCAAAAAAAAGCGTGATTTCTCACTCTCGCGTGAGTTAATAAGTTCTTATCAAGTGATTTGCATTTCGCAGAACGGGTTAATGAAATTTGGGATTGTTAATAATTAATCAGTAATTATGAGAACAAAGCACGATATAACAAGATTTAAACCACCCAACTATACGATCCCACGATATATTTGATATAAATCTATCGTTGAGTCGATAAATTCTGATAATTTCAGGAATATGTGTGTTCCATGGCGATAATGTATGATAACGGTAATATAACTATATTATTGTTATCATACAATAATTAACTAATCAGGTGAGATTTGATAATGTCAGTTGTAATACTCGCGTAGACTGTAGCTTAATTATCTTGTTTAGGAAAATGTTATGTACACGAATGTAAATTATATATAGTACCTAAATTTTTTATACTTTTGTAGAAAATATTAAAATCTGTACGTTTAAATATTTTTTATTTTTTTCATGTTGCTTCTTCTCTTCTGAAAATCAATGTAATGTAACTTTTTTCTTAAGAAAACGTGAAAAGTGAAAATATTTTTATGTACGTACGTAAATGTGTATATATACATATATAAAAATTTTCACTTTTCACATTTCCACTCTAAAGAGAATTTTATATGATATCCTGATATCAACAAGTATTATATCATATAAAAATCGCCACTAAGGCAAATGAAAACAAAAAAGATAACAAATTTATAAAAAAACAAATGGAACAATGGACGGGAAAAAAAATGCTGAATTTTTAAGAATAATGTAACACGATAACAACGTCGAGTCGGAATAATGGTAGAAGATAACGGAAGTGGATAAAGAGACGAAAGTTGAAAAAATAAAATACAATGGGGATATGTGAATTCGCAAACATGGGACGGCGAAAAGAAGGAAGAATAAGGTAGAAACAGCACTTATTGGAGTTCCGACGTCTCTTAGGATCGACTGAGTAGTGAATAATACAGAGTATGTATGTATCCGTTGTTCGTCGTACTGATATCCGTATCCGATCCCTCGACGCTACCTTGAGAAAGAAAAAGAGAGAGGTGAGGGGGAGGGAGAGGGGAGATGAGAAAAAGAAGATACATAAAAATGAATCTGAAGCTGGGAGGTAAGAGGTAAAAATATAAGGCGAGAGGTAATCTGGATACGAAAGGATACTAAGGGCATGCGTAAGAGAAATAGTGGCTGGGAGAAATAGTGTACCTCGATTCTGCCAGATCTCAGCACGAAACTTTTCGAGAGCTGATGGCACTCCGGGGAATCACGCACGCAGGGCGATCCCCTCCGGAAGATCCTCATAATATTTCTTGAAACCCTTCAAATTTCTGCGGAGAAGATTTCTACGAGCTGCGCTGTGCGCGCTCGTCTGTGTAACGAGTTTCCAACGGCGGCGAAAATTTACGACACGGCCGAATCGCGAGAGTTCGACGTCTTCTTCCTCGAGTCGCGAAATTGGATCATAATCAAGAGAAAGCTGATTACCCGTACGGCCGGATTCAGTGAAACTTGCGGCGCAATACGATCGTTTGATACAGATCCCTCGTGAGACTTGTGAGATAATGAGCTTTAGAAAATTTACGCAAATACTATTAAGCTTTAAAATAAGTATTCGCAGTAGAAAACTTAAAAAATTGTTTGCCGGTTTTGGCGTAACATTATAATAATTTATAAGTAAATTTATAATTCTGATATAACAACAGAGCATACGAAAAAAATGATTATCTTTTATTTCATAAAGGAAAAGAAATAAATGAGAAAATTTTATTTCATAAAGGAAATTGAATACTTAAACAAAATTATTTTATTTTTTTAAGTATTCTAAAATACAAAATATGTACAATTATTGAAAAAGCATAATTCTAAGATATTCAGTCAGTAAATATATTTTATTATATTCGATTTTTTTTCAAATTTTAAACGTTTTTTTTATTATCAGAATGAAAGCGATCAGCTAACGCGTGAAATTTTAAATCAGTTAATACTACATCGAAAAACGCAAATGTCTTTTCCAAGCTTGTCAATAAAAAAACATGGGAATTTCAAGATAGGCTAGATTGCCGATACACACCCAACGGGCGAATACTCGCACCAACGGGAAATCAAGTTGGGCGAGATAGAACTTAATGCATTCTCCGATACTCGTCAATGGTTCGTTCGATTCGCGGCCGAAATAACGCCGCATGGCAAACATCAGTGACAATTTGGTCGATGAACATATTATCTCGTATACACTGTACGCAACTCACCCTGCGAGACAATCGAACGATCAAATAATAGATCAAATAACGTGTGTTCCCCTAATCGGATACATAGGCGATCCTGCCGCTCAATCTCCCTTTCTCGCTCTTTCTCTCTCTCTCTCTCTCTCTCTCTCTCTCTCTCACATGCAATTAACGTCAACCGAATGGTAACCGCTTTTCCTGTGTTCCCTATAATATCTCTGCGTTAGCTTCTCTTGGCTATCGCCAACCTAGAACGCGTCTGTAATTTCCTTTTGCTTGCTAAATTGCGCAATCCTGCATTCTCCGTAAAAGACCTGCACGCTTACGCTGCGCCGAATCAAACGGATCTGGTATTTGTAATATCTATCAATAGGGCAGCGATTTGCAATAGAGCTTTTGGGTCGATAAATATATATATTGACGGTATTTTAATTACTCAAATAAGTATCCTATATGTTAAATAATATTACTGCGTGGGTCGAGAAATGACACAAGTAAAAATTATCTAAATCTAAATCAGTGGATAATCACTGACATCAATCCTAAAATGTGTTTTATTGATGATTATACTGTTTGAAAACACAGGTATCTAATAAACATTTATTGATTGAATATTTTACAAACACTTAAAAAATTATAATAGAAATGCCAGAGACTATGTCATTGCCACTGATGATATATTTTTTATAAGAAATGTTTTGAAAATCTCCTCGATAGTTTAAAGATTTAGAATGCTCGTATGGAATTCAAGAGATCCGGGTTGAGACTCCCTGAGGCTGAAGTAATATTTCTCGCAATAAATTTCTTTAATTTTTCAGTACATTAACATCTTTATAGTAGAATGCCAGATTGAGCATCAAATTATGAAATTGCTTATCAGTTTAATTTGTAATATTACTATAGTAGTTTGATTGCGTTTATAAGTTCGAAAAATCATTTCGGCGCGAAATTCAAATAACTATATATTTTGTATATAAATTCGCATAGAAATTATTTAAAAGCATTAAAGATCCATCTTTGATCGGCTTCTAGTTTATTATTAATTGTGTTCTCACAATTATGTACGGTCTAAAATAAGATTCTTATCGTTTTGAAAATATTTGAAAATTTCAATGTGCATCAAAACAGTCTCATAACATCTTCTAAACCTTGTGTTCGTAAGTAGAGATATGCACAGCCAATAGATTACATAGCAGAATTAAATTTCTCGTAAATGAAAATCGTCTGATACCCGTTTCTATCAATGTCGATTAACTTTAATCTTGATTTAACTTACTTTTTATTCTTTTCTAATTCTTAGAACTAGAAAAAAATAAAAAATAAGTTAAAAATTAATCTACATTGATGAAAATGGGTATATACAGATAGAGAATAGGATAAAAGCATAGCACTGGATAATTAGTGATTACCTACTGATTTAAATTTAGAAAGTAGCATTTTTGAGATAATGAAAAAAAATCAATACCCTAGACTTTATATATTTTTGTTAGAAAAAAATCTTTATAGTTTTCTTAATTTATCAGTAGAGAGCAGAGATAAAATTTGTCTTTTGATCAAATTTGCAACAATTGTTCATAGAAAAGATACATTTTTTTTTAGATGTCGTGAAGAAAGAAGTCGTCAGTGTCGGAATATTATAATTATAGAAAGTATAATTATAGAAAAATGTCCTGTTATGCCATTTTTTCTTAAAAGTAAATAAGTATATTTATATTGATTTTATTTGCAGAAAAAGTAATTAGAAATAATTGAAAATATGTTTTATTTCAAATTATGAATCATTGTCTTGTATATTTAAGAAATGAAATGCTTAAATTGAGACTGTTTTCACACCTCAGATTTAGAAATATGTCACTTATTTTCAAATACTAGTATTTGTTGGTGAAATATGACAACTTTGAGAAAATCACAACTCTGATAAAGGAAAAAGTTTATATTTAATTATATTAAGATTGGAGTGAATTTTGGAAACTCATGACATAGTTTTAAAGAACCATAATTGAAAGTATAACATAAAGAGGAAAGAAAGTAAAGTTATGCGTATTCATTTATTGTCCTAATAATAAAAACGCTGTTCCAATTGAACATTGTAAATATTTCACTGAAAAGTTGCTGAAAATTTTGAGACGTGTCATTTTTTTAACGCGGCGATATTCTATCTTTAGTTATGCAAGTACAAATTTTGTAATACGAGTTTGGTATGGAACTTGTTTGGAATGGACATCCATTTTATGTCACTTTCATATCGCGTAACGCATGGTCGAGTTAATCATTCACAATATGGTAACAATACTATTTCAGTATTTCAACGCGTATTCTAATTATATTACACGCTCAGCATACAACCTGTACATCGGTATTCGCGATAAACCGTAACGAATCACCTGATACAAGAGCGGAACGCACTTTCCAATGGGCAGACCAGCCGTCGATCGCAATCGCGCATCCGCGCCCGTTTGCAGCAGATACATCCGATTAAAGTACGATTATAATTCCCGGCTGCCCCCTAAATCGAACCTTCGCGCGCACGTTACCCTTCCTGCTCCCTGCGGATCACCATGAGGCATTGCCTATGGCCAATCTCACGTACGGAATACCGCGCGCCCGTTCACCACTATGGCGTTCAATAATGCACGCGACGGCAATGCAGCCGTTATATCTACCCTTCCCGCCGCGATCTCTCTCTCTCTCTCTCTCTCTCTCTCTCTCCGCCCTGCTTTCCGCCTCGCCGTTATCTAAATCTCTCTCTTTCTATTTCCACATTGTCCTCTTCTTCGATTGCTATTATGCGGTTCCTCCAGCTAACCGGTCTGTCTCTATTTCCTCCTGTCCGATCTCACCAATGATAAATCGCCTCTATACAAGATGTCTCAAAACCACGGATTCTTCGACCTATTTTGCAAGTTGATATTCGTTTGAAGAATAAAAATGACCTCAAACCAAAACCATACTCATTTTGAAATTATCAATTCATGGAAATGTAAAAGTTTTTGTAATTTAAATTTTCTCAGAATGATGATAGATAAAATTGGACTGTGATAGAGACACGTTATTTTCAACGAAATACCAAATAATTTTCATTTCATTACATTTATTGTGAACATCCCCCAGGTGACCGATAACTGCGTACTTTACACCGTAATCTATATTTAAAGCGAACACCGCGTAGATTTATTTGCCAACAAGTTAGCCGCGTTCACCGAAACCGCGTGCATCTGTCTTTCATATCACCTCCTCCCCCCCTTGCCTGGTCCTCATCGCCACAACTCCCATGCGCATTCGCCGCATTACTCTGTCCACCCTCGCATCGCACTATTGCGATCAATCTCTTCTTGCGCACAGGCATATAATTCCACTCTCTTCACCCTCCTCTCCTCATGCGCCACCCTTTATTACATCGCTCGCATATCACTTCGTTTCGCCGTCTCGCACCCCGAATACGCACCATAACCGGGCACGTATCAGCCACTATTCGCGCGGTAATATCCGCGCAACGCGGCGGCGGAGGCGCAACACATCGTGGGATAGCCGCGCGAAAGTCCGTGTACGATGCCGATTCTGACCCGCATACAGTAGTATTACCGTCCAGCCCGAGTACGGACCCGGTAGTATAGTATGGCCCGTTGATTCCCGTTGGTTACTATCGGCGTCGGCCTTTACAGCTTTGTCTCGCCGCTGCGCATCAGATATTACCAGGATAATGCATCCAACGGACCGAATCCTTCCATATCCATCCCGTGAGAGGCAGCAGCATTTCTCCATCTCTTTCTCCGTCTCTCTCTCTCTCTCTCTCTCTTTCTCTCTCTCTCTCTCTCTCTCTCTCTCTGCCACGAGTACACATATGCCATCCTCTTCACTATATAGGCATGTGCGGAGCATCGACCAGCCTCCGTATTGCACTCGCAATGTGATGCATACATGCGTATATATGTATATACATATACAATACGAGTATCTGTGTGTATGTGTATGTGTGTACAGATGTATACACACAACCGCGAGCAAACGTAGAATCGACGCCTGCTCCGACGTTGGCGACTGAACGTCTCATCTCGGTCGTTGCGACCGAATATTCGGTACAGCTTTGTTGCTACGGCTACCGCGCTGCGATGACACTCAAAGGCGATGCGTCCACGTCAATGTTAATTATTAATGATAGCGAGAGCCCTAGGACGTCGAATGATATGTCGTTGTCTGTTATTGAGTTAGCGAAGAGTTAACAGTAGTTGCAAGATCGCTCAAATGTGAATCGTCACTTAAGCGAATAAAGTTCTGTTTTATGTATGATGAACGGTGGATAAAAAAGTTCCAAATATTGGGATGTTGTATAATATAGTATTTTTAATGATAATCGGTAAAAATGCAATTTTTATGATCTGATGAAATCTACGTTGAAGCTATAAATATCTTTTTTTTTTTACTATAATGATTAAGAGCAGCATACATATATCCTGACGATTGTCAAGATTTTCCACATTTTGTAATTATGAATTTTATATCTTGTTATAAATGTATTGTATGTAATTCTTAAAATACATAATATAAGTTTTATATAGTAGATAATAAATAATCTAAATCTATCAAGTGTTAAATCTGTCAAGACTTATTAGACATAATAGAATTAAGATTGTCAATTAAAATCAATTAGAATATGTGGACGGATGTGCTAAACAAAGAAATATTCAAAATTTTCTAAAAATATCTCCATTGGAGATATAGTAGAACCTGTAATGTTAACTTGGCAAGCTCATTTCTAAATGGTACTAATTTTAAACGAGTTAAATTGAGAGGATAATAAAAAACATAAAAGTAAAAAAGATTGACGTTTAAAAGCTCTGAAAAATATCACGAACAGAGATTCTCGAATATTATTGTGAAACATCGCAAAGGAATAATAAAAAATGTATTCTTGTTACATATTGCTATCGACTACGTATGTTTCTCACGTGACAAGATTTGCATCGTATTTCTCGTAGCGGTAGCTTTCGATGGAGCTGACTCATCTCATATGTGCCGCGATGCATAAAACAAAATGCATGTATCTGTCTCATGACTGCGTTATGAAATTATATATTGTATATATGTGTGCGTGCGTGTACTTATTTAAATGAGTGATATTAGCGATTTAAGAATGAATGAATCTTAAATCTCTTGAATCTTAAAAGTTTACATTTCTTTTGAAAAAATATTTTTCGTTGTAAAAAAATAAAGAAAAAGAAGCACGATAACGCATCTTATACTTCTTTCCACTATTACGTTACATTAAATAAATACACAATGGCATTATCAAGGAAACATTTTGATCCACGAGTTGAATAAAAGCAAATCATGTGATGTAACTTCAACTTATTATTGTATTGTTGTAGCGACATCGACAGTAGAATAATACGATTAGTAGAACGATACGATACTTATAATAAGAATCGCCGTTTCTTGTGTCGCACCAAATCATCATTAACGAACAGACATCGCGTAAAATGCATACATTTAAAACTTGGACATTGTACATCTGCAATAACATCGATCGCAGATGTCACCATGTCGAAACATTGGAAAGGTTCGCTTTCACGAACTGACATCACTCTATCAACCATTGGTACGAATTTTCAGAATTTCGAACGATATTGTTTCTCCTACTCGCAACTATTATCTCATCGTGCCAAGCACACGTACAAAAGGTGCAAATTGTATCACTGACATCGAACATAACATAGAAATATTTATTCTGCGCATGGCAAGGTAAAAAAATTGAGTGCAATAAATATTGTCACCAATCTCTGTGTCTGCGTACGTGTCCTGCCCAAACATTTTTCAGACCACCGTTACACATTTCACGTATTAAATTAGACCGCAATTTCATATAATGGAACGTGTTCTTCTCTCGTCATACTCAACACGAGAGCTAACGCGAAATCCAAAATTCACAAGCAGAATTTCGGAACAGAATAAGACCATCACATTACCATGTAGATTTACAATTTGTGCATAATTAATAAAATCGAATGTTCGCGCTGCCGCTATTATTTTAAAAATAAAAGCTTATTGATTGAAAAATCGTATAATATGTATATATAGAATTGAAGTATATATATATATATAAATTAATATAAATTATCATTAAAATTATATCATTTGCATTTAACAGTTAAAATATACTATTAATACTAGTAAATACATATTTATACATTAAGTAAATACATTTACACATTAAGTAAATTAAAACATGTTTTCGTGATAATTACGATTCAAGTAACAATATTTTCCTTTTAAAACTTCTCACTTCTTAAATGGAATTAATCGTTATTTTAGGGGATGATAATGAATCCACAAAATGCGCAAATCGATAATAGCTTATCATCATTCATCGAAATTAATTTCAAAATGCAAAAAATAAAATGTTTAGTAAACATTTATCTTATAATACGTTAAATATTTCATAAGGCGAGGCAGGTTAACTTACGGCCTCAATGTTTGTTTTCGTAATGCTCGAAGACCATCGTGTATATCTATATAAGATCACTGTATTGTCATTTGCACGGCAAGAACTGGCAGATAGCCGTTCCATATCTCACGACATTATCCTGATAGCGACAAGTACTAGAAAATATGAGTACTAGAAAATATATTTAGCAGTTTACATTAAGCGATTATTAAAAGATTCGGAAACATATCGACATATATATATCTCGTGCGATTAATTTAAAATAGAAGTTATATAAAACAGAATCGAAAAGAAATTATAAACTATTAAAGAAATTAAGATAAAGGAGTAAAGATAATAAACGTAAAAATTTCTTCTTTTTATTAAAATTTCGTATCACTTAACATGATATTATTTTAACTAAACTACTTAACTACTAAACTACTTAACATGATATTATTTTATTTCTATGAAATTATAACCGTTATAGAATATATTAAAAATATTGACACAAATCTCATGTCTACTATCGGACTTTTTTTTAAATTTCTTGACTTAACAAAATTTTTGTTATCAATTGAGAAATTAATTATTATGATATTTTATTATCTTTGATGTAAAGATGCGAACTAACTTGATGAATATTATTACATCTTATTTCTACAAAGCGTGCCTGGAAATTTTCACATGATAACGTTGTGGAATAGCCGTTAATGATAAGATTCACTGTCGTTAGAGATTGTGATTATGCGTCTGTAAATTAGTAAATTTATGCTTGTTTAGTTTTTGAGATTTTAATTTGTGATTGATGTAATTAATAATAATTGAAGTAGACTAAGGATTTCTATTCAGTGATTCAAGTCGACACAAACATTATTCTATCTTTGCATTCCATTAATAACGAAAAAAAAAAAGATAAAACGATACTTGTGTCGATTTGTGTTATCAAATGGGAAGCATTAACTAAGTCACTTTAAATAAGTCGAAATGTTTTATATTATGATACGATTTATGACAATAAATTGTTGAAATATTGAATCTCATTCGATCGTACATATGAGAACACAATCAATAGAGATAGATGCCTTTAACGGTCTAAGTTAGATCTTAAGTGCTTGTATAATTCTGTGTGAATTTATATATTACATATGTAGTTCTTTAAACTACGCGTCGAAATGATTTTTCGGTCTTGAAACGCAACTTTATTAAACTACCACAGTAATATCACGAGTTAAATTGACTAACAATTTAACAATTTAATGCTTTTTCGCATCTTAAATGATCTTAATAATGTTGAATGACATTAAAATCTGTAAATAATTAATTCTTATTACGAAAAATATATGCCAGTCAATTTAACTCGTGATATTACTGCGGTAGTTTAGTGGAGTTCACGACCGAAAAATCATTTCGGCGTGCAGTTTAAAGGACTATATATACGTAGTATAATATATAAATTTACAAAGAATTAAATAAATACTTAAGATCCAATCAAGACTGTTAAAGGCATTGATATTGGTTGTATTCTCACATGTACGGTCAAATAAGATTCAATATTTAATATTGTTTATTTACATCGCCTGAAATAGACTTTGCTCCTATATATGCCGATTATTGTGTGAAGAATATTACTAAGACTTCTGTAGTCTAAAGGCTTAGGACTTGCACAAAATATATTACTTTATCTTTCTTTTCCTAAATATTTTTATCAATGAAATTTTAGGCAATTTAGTCTCTTTATATGTTTCAGAGATTAAATATTATATAAGCTGTTATAATATTATACAAACATAAATATAAAAGATGAGAAAATATTTTATTCTCACAGATGATATTGTATATACATATATGTGTGTATATATATGTGTGTATATATATATATATATATATATATTTCAACTGATTTATTAAATAATATGCTTTTTCATTATATTAACGTTTTATATTAACTTTTCGTAGTCTATTTTTTATTGTTAACTGTATTTTAATTTTATTTCTCTTTATTGTTAACTTTATTATTAACTTTTATTATTATTAAAATTATTATTAAGGCTTTTTGATACAGGATTTATATTACGACTGTAAATATGGTCCTTAAAAATGCGATTGCTAATTGCGAAAGGAATTCCGATCGAATTTAAATCGGCTCACTACAACAAATCTAATTGCTCGAATCATTTGTTCTGTCCGTTTGTTCGAACTTTTCTGGAGTTATTTTTCTCTCTACTAATTCGATTTTAAATTCTTTTCTTAATACTACATTGCTAAGCCGCTCAGCCATTAATATGAAAGCAAGTTTATGTCATAACCGTTGTATTTTAATAATGTATTGTGGAAATTAAGTAATCCGACAATCCTAATATTAAAATGTCATAACTGAAATAATTAACTATATCCAAAATATAATTTTTTTTTTATTTTTGTACAATAGTTTTTATTGTGTAAATTAAGAATGACATAGAAAAAAATTTTTTTTATATTATTATTTTTTGCTTATTAGAAAAGTAAGATTCTATCGAGTAGTTTTATGCACTCTGTAATAATTTATTGCTGGATGTAATTAAATATCTAGAAAATTCCATAGGTTTCCATAGGTTTTAATAGATAAATGTTATAAATAATATAACGATATGAAAAGATAATATGA
>Ga0157363_1005775_pt1 | contig 11585 bp, 9 predicted proteins | sample AttsexASBM1_FD_111477 | JGI IMG/M metagenome (GOLD analysis project Ga0157363, IMG submission 111477) | Fungus gardens microbial communities from leaf cutter ant in Ribeirão Preto, State of São Paulo, Brazil - Atta sexdens ASBM1 | ecosystem: Host-associated > Fungi > Mycelium > Unclassified ...
ATAAGCCGCTCCACCGGTAGACGGGCCATGGGCACATAGCTCAGTTGGTAGAGCAGCTGACTCTTAATCAGCGGGTCCAAGGTTCGAGCCCTTGTGTGCCCACCATGCCCGTCTCCGGTTATTTTCCAGAAATTTCATATTGAATTTCCAAAGCCCGCCAAGGCTCTTTTCGTGCTTTTCGGCAGCCCCTGAAATCCAGAGACTGCCGCGCAAGTTTAGCCCCGGAAATCTGGCAGTTCGTTAACCGTCACGACACGCCACAGGCAGTCGATACGCTCCAGAATGGTGATGGACAGGTTCTGGATTGAAAACCGCAGCGCCGTATCAGGATGCACGCCCAACGCATGCGCCAGAGCCGCGCGGATGGCCCCCCCATGGCTGACGACAACCATGTCTTCACCTTCATGAGCGTTCGCCAGATCCTCCAGACCATGCGCCACACGTGCACAGACATCCAGCATGCTCTCCCCGCCCGGCGGCAGTTCACAGGCAGAAATGGACCAGAACGGATTGGGTGGCAGTCGCAGCAGGGACATGAACTCCGTATGCGGCGTTCCATGCCATTCCCCGATCGACTGTTCGATGAAACGGCCGTCAATCGTCACATCCTGCGAAAACGCCCCCGCCTTACGGATTTCGCCCGCCGTGTCGCGCGCGCGCTGGAGCGGCGAACTGTACCACAATGCCTCAGTCGGCAGACGTCGCGCCAGCGTGGCATAGCCGCCCTGCTGGCTTGCCATCGCTTCTCGGCACAGCGGCACATCGAGCGCCCCATACATCGTCTTGCGCGCACTGGCTTCCACGACCGCGTGGCGAATCATCCAGAACCGGGTCACGCCCTTCGGCAGTTCCGGCGTATCGAGAAAATGCCCGTGCGGGACCGCTTTATCTGTCTGGGTCATGCTAATGGGGCGTAACGAGGGACAGGGTTCGCGTCCAGCAGAACATCCCAGTGTTTCAGGATCAGTTCCAGTTTTCCGAGCACGCGGCGCGCATCCATGCATTCGCGCTGTAAGCGCCGCTCCTCGTCCAGCCCTTCATGCGACGGCTCACCCGAAACCAGCCGCGCCCCCGCACACAGACGCAGCGCGCCCGCCGGTCCATCCAACATCGGATGCGGCACTGGAACGGGCTGCCCCAGAACACAGAGCAGACTGCCCTCCCCTTCCGCCACCCAGGGCGACAGATCCGCATTCAGCCAGCGATGCAGCCGTCGCGCATCTTCCAGCGCAAGAGGCTGGCCGGGCGCATGAGGGTCCTCCACCAGAAACGACAGGATGGTCGGAACCGCATCCCAGCGCCCGTCATCAAAAGGCGTCCCCATAGGCAGCATGGTCAGGACAGGACGGGCCCGCACCATGGCAACGGCCTCCGTCATGAACCGCGTCAGACGACTGCGAATGACCGGATCGGGCAGCGCAAACAGCGCGTCCATTTCGGCTAGCGCCGCATACCAGCGCAGGGCCAGCCCGATATTGTGACCGTTATTGAGCGCCGACGCATCCGCGCCTTCCGGCCACTCATCGCGGTTGCCATAAGCCCGCAATCCCTTCGGAAGCGACAGGGACGGTAAACGGTTGCGAATTTCAGGAGGAAGAAGAATGGCCCCACAGAAAGGTGGGCCCGTAAAGAACTTGGAGCCGGTCACCATGACGATGATTCCCCGCTCCACCCAGTCCGCCACCCGCGACGGACTCAGGCGCGCCTGACAGACATCAACAACCACGCTGAGCTGATCGCCCAGCTCGGTACACAATTCCCAGACAAGATCCATGTCCGGTGCCGCAAGCCCGGTCTTGGACTGATCCAGCCGATGCAGCAGCACATGACGCCCCTCAGCCGCTTCGCGTCGCACAAGAGCCGCACATTGCGCATTGATCTCCGCAACAGGCCGCGCCGTTCCGTCAGCCGCACGGATATCAACACCGATCAGCCGCGTTTCCGGAGAAAACCCTTCGATCACCTCGCCCTTGCCCACCAGCGTGGAGCACGCACTGTCCGTCGCAAAATGTCGACCGCAAGCCGCCAGAGGCACCCCGCTGCCCGTTTCATCCGGGGCCAGAAGAATGGACGTCACCGGACGCTGCGTTCCCGCCGCCACAAGCGCCAGAACCGCCAGTTCACAGTCTGTCCCGGATGCCGACAGCAGAACCGCATCTTCCGGCAGACCATAATGAGCGCCGATCGCCGCACGAGCCCGGCGCACGGCACCTTCCTGAACCAGATCCGGGTCCTGCTTGGCAAGCAACGCACTCATCATGGTGCGTCGAGCGGATTCAGCCCCCCCAAAACCGCGTTCGGACAGCGAAGACGCCGTCGATGACCCAAAAGTGATCGCCCAGGGCCGAGGACGATGGGAGCTGGAATACCGGTTGAGCCCGGTATGCGGATCAACGGCCAGCCGGGAATCCCCGCCCCCGCTCATCAGGCTCTCGGCGGGTGCCAGAACGGGCCACAACCGGCTCAGAACCCCTTGCAGACGCTCGGCTTCAGACTGTGTGAAAGGCGGCAGATCCGGCAGAAACGCGCTCAGCGTCTCCCAGCTCTGCAAAAGGGCCGGAGCGTCAGGCACGTCGCCCGCAAACACGGCCAACCAAGCCGGAAGCGGCGCAACATCACCAGTATCCAGCGCATGAAACAACGCCGCCACGCGCGCCGCGGCAAAGCTGGCCAGAAACGGATTGGCGCCCGGCTCCAGCAACCGCATAAGTTCAATGGCATGCCGCAGGAAAGTCGGCGCAAGGCGCGGGGCCTCAAGACATAGTCCGCCGAGCTTGAGCGTCGCTGTACGCAGGCAGAAAGCCTGCCCCGGCACCAGCTCCCCTTCGATCCGGAACGGAAGCGGCAGTGACACATCCAGAATTGGAACCAGCCCATCCGCAATCACCCGCAGATCGGGCCGCTCCAGAACATCCGTCAAAGAGCGTGTCAAAGTATCAGCCAGCATGCCTGCCTCTCCTGCCTCCGCACGACTGTGGGATTAGCCCATCAACCCGGCAAGCGCGAGAGGCGAAAACAGTCCGTGAAAATCATCTTCATGATTTTACAGAAGCTCCCGCAGCGTTATTTGCGCTGTTCCAACAACACTGTAAGATCAAATGACTCTGCAGGGGTCCAGACCCTGATTTTAACCAAGAGGTTCAAATGCGGATTTTGCTGACAGGCGGTTGCGGCTTCATAGGATCGGCCGTTATACGCCATCTGATCCGGAACACGGACCACTCGGTCCTGAATGTTGACTGCATGACTTATGCAGCCTCGGAAGACACCATCAGCGAAGTCGCAGGCGACCCCCGCTACTCCCATGCGCGTGCGAACATCGTGAACGGTGTGGAAATGCAGCGCCTGTTCGAGGAATATCGCCCCGACGCCGTCATGCATCTCGCGGCGGAAAGCCATGTGGACCGCTCAATCGACGGCCCCGGCATTTTCATCCAGACGAACGTCGTCGGCACCTACTCCCTCCTCGAAGCGGCCCGCAAATACTGGAACACGCTGGGAGACGCTGAAAAGAAGGCCTTCCGCTTCCACCATATTTCCACGGACGAAGTCTTCGGCCATCTGGAGCCAAACGATCCGCCGTTTACGGAAACAACCCCTTACGATCCCCGCAGCCCGTATTCGGCCTCCAAGGCGTCGTCCGACCATCTGGTCCGTGCCTGGTTCCATACCTACGGCCTGCCGACCTTCGTCACCAACACCACCAACAATTACGGCATCTGGCATTTCCCGGAAAAGCTGATCCCGCTGGTCACGATCAATGCGATCGAAGGCCGCGACCTTCCGGTTTACGGCAAAGGCGAAAACGTCCGCGACTGGCTGTTTGTCGAAGACCACGCCGAAGCTCTGGTCAAGGCGGTCGAAACCGGCAAACCGGGCGAAACCTATGCCATCGGCGCCCGCCAGCCCCGCACGAATCTTGAAGTCGTCAAGAAGATCTGCGCCATCCTCGATGAGCTTCAGCCGGACCCGGCTGGCCCGCGCGAACGCCTGATCCGCTTCGTCACCGACCGTCCCGGCCATGATTTCCGCTACGAAATCGACCCGTCCCATGCCGAGAAGGAACTCGACTGGAAAGCGACGCACGATTTCGAAAGCGGCATCCGCAAGACGGTCCAGTGGTATCTCGACAACCGCGCCTGGTGGGAAGGTATCCGCTCCAAGCGCTACACAGGCCAGAGACTGGGAGCCAGCAAGTGAGCACCACCGAGACCAAGCCCATGAAGGGCATCATCCTCGCCGGCGGTTCGGGCACACGCCTGTATCCGATGACGATGGCAGCCTCCAAGCAGCTGCTGCCGGTCTATGACAAACCAATGATCTACTATCCCCTTTCCACGCTGATGCTGGCGGGAATCCGGGACATCATGATCATCACGACGCCCCATGACATGCCCCAGTTCCAGCGTCTTCTAGGCGACGGCTCGCAGTTCGGCGTGACTTTCGAATATCGCGTCCAGCCCTCCCCGGACGGTCTGGCACAGGCCTTCCTGATCGCCGAAGACTGGATTCAGGGTGCACCCTGCGCGCTGGCGCTAGGCGATAACCTGATTTTCTCCGAACATCTCGGCGTCCTGCTGCGCGCAGCCTCCAACCGCCCCGAAGGTGCCACCGTCTTCGCCTATCAGGTCCGCGATCCGGAGCGTTACGGCGTGGTCTCCTTCGACGAGAGCGGCCTCGCCCTCAAGGTCGAGGAAAAGCCGACCCATCCAGACTCCAACTGGGCCATCACGGGGCTGTATTTCTACGATCACCGCGTCGTGGATTTCGCCAAAAAAGTGAAGCCTAGCCCCCGGGGCGAACTGGAAATCACCGACCTCAACCGCATGTATCTCGAAGAAGGTACGCTTCAGGTGGACCGTCTGGGCCGCGGCTGCGCTTGGCTCGACGCCGGTATGCCCGACAGTCTGATGCAGGCCGGAACTTTCGTGCAGACCATTCAGTCCCGCCAAGGCATGCTGGTCGGCTCTCCCGCCGAGGTCGCCTTTCGCAACAAGTTCATCAATGCCGATCAGCTTCGCGATCACGCCAAGAAGATGGGCAAAACCGAACTGGGCCGCCTGCTTCTGGAACTGGCCAACAGCTGATTTTGTTCCCAGGGTTCCTGGTCCGCTGAAATACGCGACCGGAACCCTTTTTTAGAAATTTTCACGGCAGGATTTCAGCATGAAGGTCGAACGTCTTTCCATTCCAGAGGTCATTCTCGTTACGCCTCCCCGTTTTGGTGACAATCGCGGCTTCTTCTCCGAGACCTACAATGTTGATCGTATGAACGACGCTGGCATTACCCTGCCCTTCGTTCAGGACAACCAGAGCCTGTCGCGCCAGAAAGGCGTCGTCCGTGGCCTGCACTGCCAGCTGGCCCCCTATGCGCAGGGCAAACTGGTGCGCGTCACACGCGGCGCCATCTGGGACGTCGCCGTCGATGTCCGCACAGGATCGCCAACCTACGGCCAATGGGCAGCCGCTGAACTGTCTGCTGAAAACTGGTCGCAGCTCTGGGTACCGCCTGGCTTCCTGCACGGTTTCGTCACGCTCGAGGAAAATACGGAAGTCCAGTACAAATGCACTGCGCTCTACAGCAAGGCGTCGGAACGCGCGGTCATCTGGAACTGCCCCGAACTGAAGATCGACTGGCCCGTTTCCGAAGCTGATGCCGTCCTGTCCGACAAGGATCTGGTCGCACCGCATTTCTCGGAATCCAAAGGCTGGTTCCAGTACGAAAAGTGAGCATGACCATGCCCGGCACAGGTCCTATTCTCGTCACAGGCGGCAACGGTCAGCTTGCCACGTCCCTCCAAACGCTCGGCAATGACCGCGTCATCCGTATCGGACGGCCGGAATTTGATTTCGACCACCCGGAAACGATCCCCGCCGCAGTTGAAAAATACAAACCTTCCGTCGTCGTGAACGCTGCTGCCTGGACGGCTGTCGATCTGGCCGAAACGGAAAAAGAGGGCGCTGCCCGCGCCAATAATTCCGGCCCGGCGGCACTCGCTGCTGCCTGTGCACAGGCAGACATTCCGTTCATCCACGTCTCGACGGACTATGTTTTCTCCGGCGACAAGGGCGCGCCTTATAGCGAAGACGACGCTACCTCTCCCGAGACCGTCTACGGCAGCACCAAAGCCGAAGGCGAACAGGCCGTCCTGACCGCGAACATCAAAAGCATCATCCTGCGCACGTCATGGATCTATTCGGCCCATGGTAAAAATTTCGTCCGCACCATGATCAATGCGGGCGCCAAAAACCCCGTGCTCAAGGTCGTAGGAGACCAGAGCGGCAATCCGACCAGTTCAGACGATCTGGCCGAAGCCATTCTCGCCATCATCGCTCTGATCGAGCGGGATGGCTGGAAACCGCAGTACAGGGGCATTTTCCACGCCAGCGGCTCCGGCGAAACCACATGGTACGGCCTTGCCGTCGCTGCTCTGGAAGAGGCCGCGAAACATGGCCAGACCATGCCGCAGGTCAACGCCATCCGCACCGAAGACTGGCCTACCCCCGCCAAGCGTCCGCAGGACTCCCGGATGGACAATAACAAGCTCCATCGCGTTTTCGGCGTAAAGATGCCAGACTGGCGCCACAGCGTGACGCGTATCGTTCACAAGCTGTTTTCTGAAGCCTGACCGACTGTTGCCCTCTCCAGGCAGGGGGCAACTGCCTGTCTCTCTCTGGCGTTGCGTTCGAATGATTCCCTTTCTCCATCTTTCGGCCTTAAGCCCGGGTGCCGAAACATGACACAGAAAAGGGCCGAACCTTCCCACCACGTCGCCATCCTCCTGTCATTATATAACGGTGCCGCCTATCTGGACGCGCAACTCGGCAGCATCCTGGCCCAGACCCATACGGACTGGACCCTGTACTGGCGCGACGATGCCTCCACTGACGGCTCCAAAAGCCAGATGCGCGCTTTTGCAGAAGGTCCCGGACGGGGACGATGCGTCGAAATCGCAAACCGGCATGAACGCCTTGGTGTCGCCGGGTCCTATGCCCATCTGCTCGACGCCGTCCCGGACACACCCTATGTCGCCTTCGCCGATCAGGACGACATCTGGGAAAAGCAGAAACTCGGATGGGCCGTGAAAGAAATCGAAGACGCGACCCGCCGACACCCGAACGGAACCCCGCTCCTGTATTGTGCCCGGCAATATCTGACGAATGCCAATCTCACCATTCTCCAGAAATCCCCGACCCTGCGACGCAAACCCGACTTCCCGGCCTCCCTGACACAGAACATCGCAACAGGACATACGGTTCTGCTGAACGCCACAACACACAGGCTGCTGCGAAACAACCCTCCGCCGCCGTCGATCCTGCATGACTGGTGGGCCTATCTCCTGACAGCCGCCGCAGGCGGCGAGATCATTTTCGACAACCGTTGCGTCAGCTACTACCGGCAGCACGCCCAGAATACGGTCGGTGCAACCGGCTCCTTCATCAGACGTGCCGTGGCAGCCTGCCGCCGCGGCCCCAAGGCCTTCATGACGATCTTCCACACCAACGTGATACATCTGCTGGACCAGCCGGAAAACCTGTCTCCCCCAGCCCTGCGTCTTCTGCAGGATCTCGCGGCGGCACAAACATTCCCTGCGCGCCTGAGCCTGCTGTTCAGATACCAGAACCTCAAACGCCAGAGATTTTCCGAGAATGTTGTCTTCCGGCTCTGGTATCTATTTGCAGACCAGGAATGATTGAAACTCAACCAACACGACAATAAGATTTTCTACGCTCTCAGCCGAGAGAGGCTGGAATGACCGTAATATTCCCAGATAAAATCTTGATTAACTTTAATATTGTGGGACTATATTCATAAATCTTTCAGCCGTCTGACAGATAACCAGATCGGGCTTCTCTTTTTCCACAAGATCAAAATCAATATTTGATGACCAGACGCAATAAAAATTTTCTAAATAGTTGGAAAACCACCACCCAAGACATCCCTGGTCAAGACAGTTTCCAAAAAAAGAATTTCCAAAAGCAATTACTTTCTTTTTTACGGGTGCTGATGGATTGTTCCAGACTGAATATTGCCCTGTATGCTTTCCAGGAACGCCATGGAAAGTTTCCACATTAATCCTGTCAGACATAAATTCATCATTTTCAGTCTCATAGAATTTATCGTAAATGAAATTACCTAAAATTCGATCACTCAAATCCCCTTTTAAAATCATTTCTTTATTAAATTCTTTTTCTCCAGAAATAAAATTAAAAATTAATCCCAATATGTGTGAGAATATTTCATAACTTCCTCTTGGCTGAAGGTGCGTATCAAGCTTTTTATATAAATTTTCCTTATTTTTTAAGTCTTTTCTAGAAAAGGCACTCAAAATAGACGTGTAAAAATCATCTTCATGAAGTTTTTTTTCTAATTCAAACAAATTATTTGTTGGAGTTCTAATTTCAAACGGAAATAAATCAGGGTAAACAGATATTTTTTCTGGTATTATTATTTGAATAAATTTTGAATTCAAACTACTTACTTTTTTATTTCTTATTTTTAATAGGGAGTACCATGCTTCTGACGTCAGATCCTTTTCATTTTTATTATCATATTGTTCAATCAAATTATTTGAACCACCGGTCAAAAAAGCATGACCCTTTCTCCCCATCACCGCATCTTTATGTGCGGACATAAATCCCACTGGGATTTCAATAGGAGTTGTCTCAAATACTTGAGAATTTCTGTCTCTTTCAATGTAATTTCTTAAAGAAGCGGAGAGAATTCCAATACCAAGATCAGGAACAATGTCAAAACTATCTGATTTTTGATTTTTTAAGAAAAAAACAGCTTCTTTTATTGAATTACCTATATTCTTCTTTATAATGTTTAGATAATTTTCATTCTTTACCTTGTATTTTTTTATAATAACTGGATCAATATCTAAGTTTAAATTGATAAAATTCTTTATTATATACAAATCTTTTACAAAGCTTGCCCAACCCAAATTTGAATTTAAAATAATATCTCCATCTAAGTGAGATGCTTTTATAATTTCTTCGCAAACTAATTTAATATTTTCATCAGATTTATTTTCATCAAAATATAATTCATTCAATTCTTCCCATCCTAAATAATGAAACCCCAAATCATCAACAGTCTCACTAGACGGTATACATCTTAGATAAGTTCCTGTTTCTAAAAAATTTATTCCAATACTTTCTCTTAAATACGCTTCATCTATGGAAATAATTTTCTTAAAACATTTAGTAAAACTTTCAATTCCAATATCAGGATCAAAATTTTCCAGAGAAAAAATAATTCCCAAAGCCGGAAATTTCTTAAATTTAAGCATTATTATTTTACGCAACGGATTTTTTGGATTTTTATTTTTTGAAAATTCTTCGTTGCATCTAATAACGAATTCATCTTCTGCTGATTTTATATAATATGCCATAATAACTTTCTTTAAAAAATCGGCGTGGTTTTTATTAAATAGATCAAACCTGTATGCAAATCTACTCCAACAATCGCCTTGGAAAAGATAACCATTTCTTGAGAAAACAAGAAAATAACCCCTGGATTCACTATCTCAACAAAGAAAACTTTACGTGTTTTCAGCGGATACGATCATAGGTTTATTACATCCTGAGCCAGAAATAAAAACCGGCGCATGGCCTCCATGAACGCACCATCTTGCTCTAGGCTGGACGGGCGTGCGGCGTCGTAATCATAGACCGTCCCCGTCGGGCGCGTAGCTTTTTCGGGATCTTCGGACGCATAGCGCGGCACGATATGGGTATGCAGGGACGGTGCCAGATTACACCAGGTCTCATAATTGATCCGCACTGCGTCAGTGACCGCCAGAAGCGCATCCCCGACCGCCGCCATGTCCGCCAGATACTGCGCCCGTGCCTCGCCGTGCAGGTCATTGATCGCCGGCACAACCGGGTCGGCTAGGAGCTGACAATATCCCGGCAGAGGCTGCGTCTCCCCGATCACCAGCCAGCCCGATTTCATCCGCCCGATAACAGAAGGGTTGCTGCCACGTCGTGCGGCAGCAACCCTCTGTGCGATAACATCCGTCATGGTCGCTTCCCCTTCTGCGTGAAGGGGAGAGCGTATCATGCAGCGGCTTCGACGTCCTCGTCTTCGCTTTGCACGATCCGCGTATTCCCACGCGTGGGGCGGAAGCGCTTTTCAACCAGCGCCTCTTCAATATCCTCAAGCGAAGCCCCGGCCGTTTCCGGCACGAAGAAAAACACGAAGATCACGGACGCCAGATTGACGAACGCATAGAACCACATCGTCCAGCTCAGCCCGATGGCTTCGGCCATGCTCAACGCCGTGCTGGTCACCAGAAGATCAGCCCCCCACAGCGTCGCGGCATGAAGCGATGTCGCCTGTCCACGCATCGAGAGCGGGAACATTTCCGCCCCCAGCAGCCAGCCACACACCTGAATCCCGCCGGAATTGAACATCATGAACAGCAGCAGGAACACCACGATCAGATAGGCCCCCGTGCTACCCGCAGCCGGATGGCTCAGGAACATCACGCCAAGCCCAACGAGCGACAGCGCAGCCCCCGGCCCCATAATGAGCATCAGACGACGACGGCCGATCCGGTCCACGAACATGCAGCCCAGAAACGTCATGATGCAGTAAATCACCGCAACACCCAATGACGCCAGAAGGGCGGAAGACGTGCCGAAACCCGCATCATTCAGGAAGGTCGGAGTATAGTAGATCATCATCTCCAGCCCGCCGCACTGCGTAAAGAACGCAACACCAAGCGCCGCTACAAGCGCAGGACGAACCCACGGCTGGAACAGACCGCGCCAACCCCGGTTCTGCGGCTCGATCCCTTCCGCATTTTCGCGAATGGTCTGGACTTCCCGGCGGATGGCCCGCTTGGTCGTGCGGATGCGCCCAAGCTGGATGATGGCACTCTTCATGCCTTCATTTTCAGCCACCCAGCGTGGGCTCTTGGGCATGAAGAACATGGAAACGAACACGATCGCCGCCGGAATGGCCGCAATACCCACCATCGGGCGCCAGCCCCAGGCCACACGCTGGGTAAAGCCGATGATGTTGGCAATCAGAATGCCCAGACCGATCGCCACATTAAACAGCGTCACCAGCGTGCCGCGACGTTCCTGCGGCGCCAGTTCGGAAATATACATCGGCACGACCTGCGTCGAACCGCCAACCGCCAGCCCCAGCACAAACCGTGCCGCAATCAGGCTCCAGACATCCGGCGCCAGCGAGCAGGCCGTCGCTCCCGCCACGAACACGCCACTGACCAGACAGGTGGTGTTCCGCCGTCCGAACTTCTCCGACAGACTTCCTGCACCAAAGGCACCGAAAATCGCCCCCAGAAGGATCGCGGAAGCCACCCATTCCTTCATGGTGGCATTCAGATGGAAATCATCCCCGATCAGAGGCAGTGTGCCCGAGATGATGCCGGTGTCATAGCCATACAAACCGCCGCAGATCGCAGCGACCACAGCCGCCAGAATCAGCATCAGCTTGGCATTGGGAGAAACTTCGATGGACGCGGGATCAATATGCTCCCGTCCGGTTCGGACTGTTTTCGTATCGTTTTCCATAGGGGGATAACATATCACGAAACGATTGGTTTTTC
>Ga0157363_1005776_pt1 | contig 11585 bp, 7 predicted proteins | sample AttsexASBM1_FD_111477 | JGI IMG/M metagenome (GOLD analysis project Ga0157363, IMG submission 111477) | Fungus gardens microbial communities from leaf cutter ant in Ribeirão Preto, State of São Paulo, Brazil - Atta sexdens ASBM1 | ecosystem: Host-associated > Fungi > Mycelium > Unclassified ...
GTGTGTACGCAACTCTGATCTTTCGAAGCGTGATAATGAGAGTCACACACAATCGCGTAACCACTGAAAATTTTTTTGCACAATTTTTATTGAAAATAATCATTTTAGAATATCTCAGCATCAGGGATCATCCTATCGCAATAATGCGTGACAGTCTACTTAATTGCATGTGTATGTTGCTTTTAAAAGAGGAGAAGCGAGTGAGAATACAGTATACGAAGCTGGTATTTGAACAGCCAGGTATCTCACTAAATTAAGCGGCTCGGCATTATGGGTACACAAAGGATTGCTCGGTATAAATTACAAGAATTGGACACTCGTGATTCGTTTTCTCCGCGTTAATTTATACTAACGATGTGCAAGCGCCGAAAATATTGCTGAAATTCAGCAATAAGAATACTTTATCTGTGTACTAATAAATAAAATAAGAATCAATATAATGTTTATATCTCACTTTACCAGACTTACATTACGTTAGGCTAGTTGCATCTCTTTCTTTTTTCTTTTTGTCAGTTTACTTTCCATTTTATTAATGTTATCCATACGTCAAAAACAAAAATATATCTGTTTTTTGCATATGTACTTTTACAAATATTAATCTCGCCATATGTAAATAAAATGTAATTTTTCGTTGTTTTTATTAACAATGATCGATAAAAGAAATACATTCACGCTAGATTTATAAATTTTGTCGCTACTTTTTTATCTCGGATTACATGTATATGCATATTTCATCATAATTTTCCAAAGAATTTGTACAGATTGAAAAATGTGGATACGCACTATAAATTTTTCTTAATTGCGAAACACATTTGCATCAAATTCATATTTTCAACAAAAAATAATTTTTTTCAAATATTGTATTTCGGTACAATTAGTAAATATATTGTCATAATCAAAATATGACAGTGTTGCAGTAATAAACTATTAAAAAACATAAACATGTAATTAAAATAAAGAAATCGCATGTAACGACAGTTACAAATGCGACTGCCAGGGTGTAAGGATGAATGGTTCTAGCGGATGCAAAAACTCACTGATGCATACGTAATATGCGAACAAGCGTATCCCCGGAGAAGCTGATTCGTTATCAAGCAGCATTTACCAATAACTTCTTGAACTCAGATAATTTATCGTACATACCGCACTTTCTATATTTACCAATACGCTAAGTGCAATTGCGAAGTGTGCGTGACTGTCGGATGCGCGCGCAACGCGGGTCACTGTATCGATTTGATATTCGTCGTGTTTCTCACACAGAGAATATGAATGAATATATATATATGAATGACGTATATATATATATATATATATATTTTTTTTTTTTTAATTGTCGTCCACATACACATATTTACAATTGGACGTGATACATCAGCTGCGATTAACGTTTTTAGAAACGCGTTCGACTGCAACAAAGAGGAGGTACACTGTCAACGAATACGTCTATCGAATCTCGTTTTTACTAATATATCGCAAAAGGTGAATAAATGATACGAGAAAAGTACGATAAAATATTCTTTTATCTTTTCTAAGTTGTATTTTCTATAATTGATATATAATTAATATATGTATTAATATATGTATTATAGCTTAATTAATATTAATATTTCATAATTCATATATTATTTCTATAACGCATCTCATTGTCAGAGATAATTTTTAAAATAGCTGAGAATGTCTACTATTATATTTTTAGACAGCTTCACGTATAAAGTTAACTATGTTTATAAATATATTTACAGCATATGTCAAATTTAGGAAACATCATCTCTTCTGAGAGTGAAATAATAAATGTACGGTATCCATTAAAAAGCAATTTAAATAGCAATTTCCGCTGTCGGGTCGCAAAGCGACGTTCAAGCAAAGCGACTCGTTGAAGTTTACCGAAAGGTTCGTAAACAGGTAGTAGAAAATATTTTTGTTCCTCTAGCAATATATGTAAATTACAAGTATTTTATAATAATGTGAGAATTTGGCTATACTCCCTTTTTTCAAATAAATATATATTTCTGTACATGTTAAGCATAACATAATTTATATTTAAATAAAATATATATTTAAAAGAATCCTCGAGTTGTTTATTGATAACAATACTGTTTTGTTACATGAGATATACTTTGTATTAGTTTTATAAAATTAAAATTCCATTTCTACGATTATAATACATGTTAATGTATGTAGTTCTAATCTATGTTATGCTAAAAAAAGGAAATAAATAAAGAAATTATAGATTTTGACTTTTATCTCAATATGCCTAAAGTTGTCAATTTATCGAAACATTTACTTCGTGAAAAATTTATACAAATTATATGCGCGAAATAAAGGCAGAACCAAATGTAAAATAATTCAAGTAAATGTAAAATAATTAAATAAAATTAAAAAAAATAATTAAATGTAAAATTAATCGTGAATTGTTAGAATTAAATTAAATTTAGCAGCCTAATTAAAAAAATTGCCTCTTTTGAAAAATTGTGTAAATGCGCGTGATGTTGATATATCTAATAGTATACAGTGATATGTCAATGTCCTGTAAATTATTGTAATAATAAAATCTTTAATTCAAAGACTGTAATAGACCATAAAAAATCGTTAGATTGTAGATCTTGTCATTATCAATTTATTCTCTTGGTGATCTCCTTGGTGATAAAGCGAATGAATTTTGATGTCTTTCTAATGAACGCTTATCTCATTTGATAAGAATATAGCTACTTGAAGAAAAAGAGCGAAATACACCTATACTAAATACATCTATTACTAAATTCGTAAATTTTTCCAATGATAGGACTATCTGGCGATGAAAATCGATATCGGCCTCAGGACACTCGGCACATGCCGAGCAAACGAACGACAGGACATGCTACGCATATTTCAGAGTTTCGAGTATTTCTCTAACAATGCGACACGATCTGCTTTTTAATGTGAGTCACGTTTACGGTATGGCCACCTTGTTTATCAAAGAATTTGTGCATATAAGAGTACGTATGCTACTTCAGATCAAAGCGCACAAAATAGTTAAATAATTATGAAGCGTATTACATTCTAAAAGAATATTTGATTGTTTTAGCAAGTTTCTAATATATTTTCCTTCCAGTCTCTTTAAAAACATTTTGTTAACTATTATTTTAAAATATATTTAATACAACATAATATATTAAATCAATAAATAATCAATAAAAATAATAAATAAACATAAAAAAGCATATATTATATTAACGAACAGAAAGATAAGGATAAATTAAACATGTGTGATTTAATAATTATATATCATTAAACGTTAAATTGTATATCAATCATGTATCTGTTTCACAAAAATATTTGTTAAGAGACTAACGACAATATACAATATATATGGATATGCCGACTGCAGTTATTTGTCGCAGTTAGTGGAGCATCGATCGCAATGCTTTTATTTGAAATTTGTGGCCATTGCCTTTTCGTGTAATCGACGCTGTCTCCCACAGAATGATGGATCTACAATTCATCATTGAGTTTTAACCCAATCGTGCAGTCAAAAAAAGGCCGCGGAAACTGTATGTTGCGCAAAATACTTAAATTAGAGAAAAATTCTGTTGTATATATTTATTTAAAATAATATATTACTTAAATAAAAGAAAAATTCTGTTGTATATATTTATTTAAAATAATATACATATTTTTTATACAACTCATATACAATTCATGTAATACTCATGTAAAAAACTGGTCTTTTATCATAAAAAATAAAAACTTATCTGTTTATGAATGGGTTATTATTTTCTGTCTCTCATACGAAATGTAAAATGTCGATATAAAATATAGAGCAGTTTTATAAATGGAAGAAATATTAGATTGTCGTGGAAGGTCTAGCTTTGTGAAAATAATACCCATAAAACGAACACATCGTAATATTGTAGATTCAAGATAAAAGCGGCCGTAATAAAACTCGCATCTGACGTAATCATGTAGTTGCTATTTTATAAAGACTCGCCAATGCGTATATGAAGAGGACATCCTCCAAGCTCACGTAGAAAACGCTCAAATATTGAACACTGAAATTCTTGCAACAGAAACTTCCTCGAAGGAAGAACAGTACCCGTTGCATTTCTGTTTTCGTAGCTTCCGGCCTTTGACTCCTCGAATATCTTGAAACTTCTTCGAAGGCAACTATAGAGGAAACTTATACATCGTCGCCATTTTGTAAGAGACGCACTTACACCATTCTTGGCGACTGATTTACGAGGACGATAACCTGTACTTACTTATGATTATGAATTCCGCGAGAGAGTATTCATAAAATTAGATTTCTTTAAGAGTGTGTTATTTGTTAATGGAGACGTAGATGTAATATCATATCCTTCCTCCGTTCTACATGTATAGATATATATTAGATATGTATATATGCAAGATACAAGGCAAAGGGAAGTTGATACTACTAGCGATGTGATTATCCCTAAATTTAATGTCGGTTCTACATATAGAGGTATATATTAGATATATATATATATATATATGTATATACATACAAGATACAATGGCAAAGGGAAATTGATACTACTAGCGATATGATTATCCCTAAATTTAATTTCGATATATATAATATATGCTAGTAATATATTATAAGAATAAAAATTATTAATAATAAAAGTAACATGTTACATTTCTTAATAAAATTCGCTTTAGATAAATAGATATTTAGAAAAAACTGAATAAATAGATATTTAGAAAAAACTGAACGCTCAATTTTTTAGTGACTTTCATCAGTTTCTGCTCGTAGTTTAAATAGAGAGAAATTTTAGTAAAACAGAATTCTATTTGCCCAAAAGCATAGCCAGGTCTTGAAAAAGCAATATTTACAACTGACAATAATAGATTTTTCATTTTCATACTGAGACTTTTTTCATACTGAAACATGTTTTATTCTAGCTATTATATTCAATATAACAATTGAAAGAGTTTGACTGTTTTTTGCTCCATTTTAGAATCGACCTCAGTCTACCGCGTGGTTTTATACGTTTCGCGTAAAGGAGAAAATGCGATAAAGAAAATCTCCCACTTTTCCTATTCCAGCTACGCAGCTAGATAAAATACAAAGTTTAAAGATAACCGTTCCGGTTTACCCAGAGATAAGCCCACTGGAGAGTGTGCTTGATGTACGAATATCCGATGAGAGTAAAGCGTAACTCAAAGGGATGAATTAAGTTTTAGGTGTGCTCTGACGACTTGAGAGATAAAAATATACATTTGCATTTTGATCTGACATAAATATATATTTAAAAGGTGACTGATCCAATTTATTACAAGACAATCGTTTTATCTCTTTAGAATACATATTCTGATCTATTAAGATCTGCCTGTTCATTTTCAATATCAAAGGCTAAAGTCTAAGAAAACAGACACGATTCAATGGATAAAAGATGTGCAGTGTTCGATGAGAAAAAACCAGTGAGTATTCCATAAGCAAGACTTATGGATGGATAGACCAAGCACTAGTGTTAAACACGATAATAATTTTCTGATACGCTATTGTATCTGCAAAAAAGTTCTTTTATGAGATGAATAGCTTTCAACGATACCATGTACTTCACGCGCTCGTGCGTGTAAATTGATATCGTGTCACGAATACCGTACACTTTGTGTTTTTTTCTCTCGGTTCGATGAATTTTATAGAATTAGCCTTAAGAGACTGCATTAATTAACTTTATCGGAACATCGTAATTTAATCATTTTGGTTGCGGATATTCGACGACAGTTTTATAAAATTGCGGTTTGAAAATAGGTCCGCTTTATTATTTAATCTAATATCGTCACTTGCGCAGATCAATCGACATTCATAACAAGTATATGGCAAGTGTGCGTTAATTGTGGTTTTATCGGTGAATTTCCGTGTGAATATAACAATATACGCCAATCAATGTGACATGATCTTTCCGATATAATATGATATCCTATGATATTACATATAACAAACAAATTAGTGTTGTGTTATGATTGCGCTATGTATTCCCGCGCGAGATGGACATTCTATCGGCATGTAGCTTTGACAACGGCCCGTCGTAGTTTTAATGGTGAACCAACTAACCGTGTCATCATCAAATATTTGCATAACAGACAATGAAATCGTTATTAAATCACATTAATCACCATATTAGGTGAAGTAGGTATTAATAACACGCATTTATAGATGTATTTCGTTTGTAACATATCACAATAAATTTTCATTATTCCAACATAAATCATGTTTTCATTTGTAAAGGGAAATGTCATCTCGCCTTCCATATTGCTCAAAACTATTATTCAAAATTACAAAAAAATATTTAAAAATTCTAAAGATTTTTTTGTTTAATATAATATAATTTTGACATGTTAAGATTCTTATCTTTCAGTTTCATTAATAAATAGACGTATATTGCTAATTAATATTATAATCGTTATTTTCTGTATTTATATACATTTTTATTTAATTCTTTTAAGTAAAAAATTTAAATAAATAATTAAATTATTTTAAAACTTCTGTCATGATACTGATACTGTATATATTTTCAGGTAAAAACTATTATAAATTATAAAAAATATAAAAATAACGATTTTCTTTTTCTTTTGTTAAATAAAAAAATAATACATAGCAATTTGGTGAAGTTATGATAATTCACATCACGTCGCGCAAAATAACTTTTTCCTACGTAAAATATTGGAAAAGAGATGAGAAAGATTACATTAATTATAAAATCGTTACAGACGTAATTAAACGTAATTACATGTCAATAATCATTTGATTTTATTATCATGACATTATATTATGATAGGTGTGGCTGTAGTGAAACACATAGATAATTGACGATATATATGTACGTGTTCACATATATACCGACAAACACACGTGCACTTTCATCCCTCAGAATAGTAGCGGAGTTAATCAACTGATTTAAGATAATTGCCAGAATCGTTAATCAAGTTTAACCATGTGTGTGTAGGTAGTAGATAAAATTAAAGTCTGTGGGCTATTAATCTCATCGATTACTTCTTGATGTAAATTGTATTAATTGTGTTAATTGTATTAATTTATTACTATATTAAAAACGTTAACTATATTAATAATGATTCGTTGAAATACAGATAAAAAAGTTTAGACACAAAGTTTTGTGCTTATTCAATCGTTTATTTACAAACTTTAGATTGTTAATTATATCTTATTAAATACCAAAAATAGTAATTAATATTCAAAATAGCCACCTTTAATACAACTTTGATACAAGCTCTAAAACATTCTGGAAATATATATATTAATGATTATCACCTTTTCACGATAAATTCTTCTAGGCAATAGAGTATTCAATTAATCAATTCTTTTGATGCAAAATCTTGTTGATATTGAATAGGATATAATTAATAGTTTAAAGTTGTTTCTTTTAACGTTATTACTCAAGAAGCAAATTAATATTATTTTAATTAATATTATATGTCATCTTTAACGTCAAAATGACGATAAGTAACGTCAGTTTGCTAACTGTATTGTTATTTATTTATGTTTATGAACCTTGTCAGAATTCAATCTAACATTGCCAACACTATTTTATATAAAAAGAAAATTTCTTAATTATTAGATTTAATTTTGATTTTGATATACCTAAAATTAAAAATATGATATTATTTACTAATAATATACAAAAAATGGTAAAGAATATTAAGCATATACATCGAACGTCGCGTTTAAATTCAATAAGTTGCTCTCGTTAATAATGTATCGCATGAAAGGCGTCGCTCTCATATTCTTGAACAGTTTATATTATCAAGTCTTTTGTTATTGAATATATCTTAGATAATGTAATATACAGCATGATATTTTTCGAGCCTGTTCACGGAGAGTACTTTATTACGAGAGTATAACGGAACGTGTCAAAGGTGGTACTAAAGAACCGCACTTTGTTGTATCGTGATATCATAGCATGAGCGGATAGGAGGTGCATCAGCCACTTGAGATGATCTTGACGCGCCCTGCAGGTTTCGAAAATACTTTTATGTGAGATACTGTTTCTTTTGAAAAATGTGAGAGAAGCTACGTGATGTTAACCGACTTGGATTTCTGTCATATCTCAAGGTCAAAAGATGTCTGAAAAGCTTAAGAAACATTTCAGCAAATCAGACGATAAATAAATTGAAAGAAATATATAAATATAATTCGCTTTATGTTTAAAGAATTTTATAAGATAAAACAGATTCAAGCAATTAATTAAAAATTTAAGCAAGATTGAATTAATAATAATAATAATTATTTTTTATTTGAGAATACATTTTTTAGCACAAAATGTAAAATGTTCCGCAGAAAGGTTTTATTATCCTTTACAATTTTTATAACAATCTTATTAAGATCTGTATCTTGTATAGATACATAGATGAATTATTTAAGACATAACAAAATATGTATGAATCAAAATATTGTCTTTGTTTTCTGTTTATGTATCTAGTAGAAGATTATTTTAGTGAATCTTGTTGCCAAATCGGATGTTTGTGCAAATTTTATTTTTGGTACAGAGCTCCATTGTTAGTTTGGAACTTGTTTGTTTGAAATATTTATTAACGGCTCGTTAGGACGCTATGTGCTTCTCATGAACTTATTCCAAAATTTCCTGTGTCGCTGTACCATGGAGCTTACTCAAGAGCACCTCTGGCTTGCGACGCAAATTATGATTTCATTGCCGACAATTCTCGCGCTTCGCGCGCCACATTGGCCGGACAATAATAAATGAACTCTGACATTCCCATTCTCTCTGTCTCTTTCTCTTACTAGTTCTGTCATCCTATATCATCGCTACGTGCCCTTTTTTACCTTGCTCTTGTTATGTTGCTCGTACGTAATCACTATCCAACTGCCATATTTGTAACATGGGTACGATGGCTTAATAAAATTGTAACTGGGGTTATAGGATAAAATGATGCGCTGGTGATGTGTTGGCAATGTCCTTGCAATTAAACAAATACCATGTCAACATCCATTTCTATTATTCTCGATTTATTAGATGCATATACGAATCTATCATGTTACAAATATCAAAGAAAACAACATAAAGGCAACATAACATTTGCAGAACCAGAATACTAAAAATGACATTTGAATTTTAGGATTTTCACAATATAAGCTTCAAATAAAATACATATTTATATAAAGAATTTTGTACGGATAAACATAAAAAATTAATAGCATAAAATTCAAGTCATGTTTTTTAAACACAAAATACATGCGAAAGATCTTTCGCAGCAATTTCTCTAAATGGCATCATGTAATACATATTCGAATTAAAATAAAAATAGAAAGAGAGAGAGAGAGAGAGAGAGAGAGAAACAAAAAAGATATACATAGAAAAAAACAACATAAAGAAAATCAATTTTTATTATTGTAAGATCAACATTAATTACATATTTCATACGTATTATCCTATTTGTGATATTTATTGGTTTTTAAGTCTCTTAAAGCTTATCTTTTCCATTGAATTGTTAGAACAATTTTTCTTATAACTTTAAATAATTAAAAGAATTAGAAAAAAAACTAATGTATATAATAAATAAATATTACATTATTCTTGCATAAAAATATGTTTTATTTGTGTATTTTAAATTTCGTATTTGATAAGTTATACAAAATTATACAAAATTATGTACAAAGTTATGTAGTAAATAATAATTTTATTGTAATATTTCATCTAGTAATTTATAAGTATTAAGAATGTGAAACAGGCGTTATTAAATATAAATAAAGATAAAAGCAAATATAAAGAAATCTAATAACTTAGAAATTAAAAAAATATTTAATTCCGATTCACATCATTAGTAGTAAATATGTAGTAAATATGTAGTAAATCTTTTCGTATATATCTTCTAGTTACAGTTACAGGAACAATCTAGAAATCGAATAGTGGCATTTATGGGCTCGTTTCCAGTTTAGAACAGTGAGAGAGAAATATATCCATTGTATCTACTTCAAGCTTTCGTAACACATTTTGGCGAAACATCGCCGTCTGTATTATTAGGATCGTTTTACGCGCTGGACGGGGGAGACTACACATATAAAGTTCATCGCACTCACGAGAAGCAGATAGAGGCATCGCGAACTACATGCGACACAAAACGAGATTCTGCCGGTGCAAAGAGACCGAGGGCACCGATCTATCGTCGTGTTCTCGTAAAATCTTCTCGACACGCTCGTGTCCTGCATGCAGGATTTGGCGAGCGCCGTATTAAGACACCGACGGTCGGAGGGTGCTCAGCCGGCCGTGAGGCCGCAAAACAATTAGATTTTCTTCGTAATGGCGTGCTGGCCAGAAACTATTAAGCTAATTCCATGGCGCCGGCATAGCGGTGCTGCGCTGCGTGCAGTACGAGGACGGGCTTTGCGGGTGTTGGTAGAAGGAGATATCACGGGTACAGAGTGTAAACTATGACTAGGTGTGTGGCGACGGCGGGACGATGAGAGGAAAGCTTACGGTTGAGCAACAAAGTTAGAATCTGATATGACCCGATCTAATTTTGCGATAGGATGGAAGTTCCGGCAATCATTATCGTGTTATATCGCGAATGGTCGACGATGCGTTTACCCTTCATTTCGTATGGTAACAAATTTGCAACATATCTAAATTTGTCGTCAATGTATCCTGTCCCGACAGATTGCACAATTTTAATTTACTTTTGGTAATTTAGGCTATTAAGATTTCCATTTTCAGATATTCAAGCTGTTCCGTTTTTCTCTTGTTACAGTATATTAGGATATTTTTATTTAATTATTTACAAAAATTTTATAATTAAGCTAGAAAGTTACGTATTCTAAAAAATATAATTATAGAGAAATCAATTCTTTCTGTAAAGAAAAATATTTCTAAAGCAAGCTCTCAAAAATATTATTACTCAACTTTTAAATGAAATTACTTCTAATGTATTTTTATGTATTTTTATGTAAATAGTGTCCAAACACTTTTCTTTAAAAGTATAAAATACAATAATTAAACAACGCTTTATAGAAAAAGAAGAAAGTATGCATACTATAAATACTTCAAGAGATTACAAGAAAAGTATAGATATGTTCTGTTGGCTAACTCAATTTGTTCGTAGTTAAAATAGGATTCGTAATGACTTCAAAAAAACGGTATATTAACGGTTTATGCAAGAATTTATAATTGATAATCAGATCGCACATTTATATTCGTGCGAATTATATCTAAAAAATATAAAGGAAAGTTTACAAGTCATAACAGCAGCTACATTGTCTAGCATCATTGAGAAAATTTATAAAATCTTTCTCTCCTTCTCCTTATCCCACAAACTGCAGTATATACTGAAGTACTAAGAAAACCTTCTAAATGTGCTCAAATACTTTTCTACTTCGCGCGTGCTTTCGCTCGTCTCGGTGCGTTTTATTTTGCGCCTTTTGCTTCGCCGTCTTTACCTAACTTTTGCCGTCTCACCTTGCCTTACCTGGAGAACCCGTTGGAATTGAATTACAGGTAACGATGATCTGAGAACTAATGGACTTTCCGGAGATGGGATAAGCCATCGAAGAGTGAAACGCCGCGCGAAGAACGTCAGAGAGAAAGAGAGAGAGAGAGAGAGAGAGAGAGAGA
>Ga0157363_1005777_pt1 | contig 11584 bp, 2 predicted proteins | sample AttsexASBM1_FD_111477 | JGI IMG/M metagenome (GOLD analysis project Ga0157363, IMG submission 111477) | Fungus gardens microbial communities from leaf cutter ant in Ribeirão Preto, State of São Paulo, Brazil - Atta sexdens ASBM1 | ecosystem: Host-associated > Fungi > Mycelium > Unclassified ...
CGTAATTCAAAAAATTTTGTTGTAATTATTATATAATATATATCTTTATATATATTAATATAAGTATCATTTTAAAATAATTAAAGTTCAAGCAAGTTTTTAAAATTTGATTTTTCTATTCCTTTATCGTACAACGTGTCTTAACAAAAAACTTATGCAAAATATAATATATATATATATAATCATATGTATACAGATTTTTTTATAGTCGATCAAAAATCATCATACATTATACAAATGAGAAGATACTTTTTCAAGACATACGTGCCTTCTGCAGTTAAAGTCTAAAATAATTCATTTTTATTAAATGATTCAAACTCATTTTATATGAGAGATCAATTTTAATATGTAATTTTTTTATGGCTTTATAACTGCAACATTGTATCATTTTTTTAACTCGATAGACAATTTCGATTGTATGATATCAATAGTTGCTTTCCATTTACACACAATTTTAATCTAAAGTGAGTATTTCATCACTCAAATTAATGACGTCATTATTTGCTTACTACGATAAAAAGTTGAGTCGGGAATTGTGCAGCATTTTCGAGACAACGTGGTGAAGATACAGGAGACAGTTTTGAGCAATCTTACGCAAATTTTACATGACAACATAAGTTCATAATCTCATTTTTAAAATGAGTTTATAAGATTTATAAAGGTCTCGATTTTTCTATCTTGTGCAGATTTTAGACAAACTCAGTTAAATCTCATTTGTCAGAATGCAAAAGGAACGCGCATTCAACGAAGTTATGACGTCACAAGTAAGAATTATCTGAGAATCGATGTAAATGGAAAGCAACTAATAATACCGTCCAATGCTGGAACGTTAATATTGACGTCCAAACTAAATAGTGATTAATTTTAATATTATCAAATATTAAAATTAATTACCAATTGAGCAAGAGATCTTGAGAATCTTACAGCGAACATAATTCGGATTAATTTTTACTTAGTAAAACACTTCAACCAAGAAAAAAAAGAACAAACCTTCAACCTTCCATCTGTGAAAGCTTGTCCTCCAAGCTGTCCTGGCTATCATTAGTATCGTTCAAATTGATAGTGTTATTGCCCTGTGACAATTCAATGACGGATTCGGACAGATTATCGCTCGCTGATTTTTGTATATCTAAAACGTCGTCTGATGCCTCAAAAATCGAAGCAGTTTCCGAAAGATCTTGAGTGTCCAGTGCGATTGTGCCGGAGTCAGGTTGACTCTCCTCTTGTACGGCGATGATCTGCGCAGATTCCTCCACCTCAGGATCCAATTTGATCTCCGTTTCCTGCGCGACTTCAACCTCCATCGCCGTCTCCTGCTTAATATCCTCTTCATTTATTATGCTGTTCTGATCCAACTGCTCGTCAACTATCGCAGAGTCAATCTTTCGTTTCACAGACGTACCTGGCGTTGACGACGTTGCAATACCAGAAATTTGCGTGAGATTACTTAAAACTGTCTCCTGTATCTTCACCACGTTGTCGGTAGTCTCGAAAATGCTACACAATTCCCGACTCATTTCCTCAACCTCTGATGTATCACCGGGCTTTACAATCATGTAACGCTTATTCGAGTACACCTTGTTGCTCGAGATAGTTGGACCCTTCTTCGGAATTGGTGTACTACTTGACGTAATAGTACTATTACCGCTCACTGTACTTTGAATTTCTTTCTGAACATTTTCTAACGTTTCCTCCACGGTAGGACTCTCTTCTTTTTTCAACGGAATCTTCTCCGTTTCTTCCTTTTCTACTTGGATCAAATTGCTTTTTATCGTTTCCGTATCATCATTATATTCCCGCTCCTCATCATATATACTTTGTTTCCGTTTCACAAATACTCTCTTGAGCGGTAGCTGCTGTTCATCCTCAGACTCGTCATGTCGCTCCGGTATCTCATCAATCGTCTCGTAGTCCTGTTGCGCTTTCTTCGCCTGCAACTCCTCGATCTTCAGCCTTTGCTGCTCCACTCGCTTCTCCAATTGCTCCAGCTTCTCCTTGGTTTCCTGATCCTGGCCCTGAGTGATCAACTGCGTTTTTTGCGAAACGACCGAACTCTTTGGCGTGCCGCTGCTGGATGACGCCGAAGTCTTCAATTCGAACTTCTCGTTCGGAATAACATCTGTTTTTTGACGTTGTTTCGCGGATTGCAATACTGCTTGTATCAAATTCTGACTCTTATCGAGCGGTAGTTTAGTTACTACTCGCTTCACCACATTGCCAGCCGGTAATTTCGCCAGTTCCGCAGGATCTATCGTGGTACCATCGGGATTCATAATAACTTCACGAGTAGTGTCACCCTGTCGGATAATTCTACGAACAATCACCCGTCTGATCTTATGTGTGCCGGGAGTACCGCTCAAAGAAGAGTCTCCGTCCTTGGCACTAGGTGTACTTGGTACTGATGTGTTTCCTTCGTTACTACTTCCTGCCGGTTTCCTCGTCACAATTCTTTTAATCACCTTGATGGTCTTCGGAGTGGATGCTGGAGTCTCTGTATTATCATTATCTTTGCGACTTTCTTGAGAAGTGATTTGCGATCTTATCGTAGGTGCTATTGATTCCTTAGACTCTTGATCGACATTCGATTGGTGCTTTAACGGGATCTTGTGTTCCTTGAATACTGAGGCAACGATCTTTTGCACTTGCGCCTCAGTGTCATCCACGTGGCTGCCCTTGGGGCTCTCTTCTTTCTGCGATGACGTGAGACCTTTCGAGCTGCTCTGAGAAGTAGTTTGTTTCGTGACTTTTTGCTCTTGAACATCACGACGCTGGATGGGCATTAACGTTTTAATGGTCTTCTTCACCATGTTGCCATCTTTTCCACGTACGAAAACCACCTTGCGTTCTTCCTTTTCTTGCCTCTCGGATTTCTCTTCTTTGTCTTCTCTGTCCTCCTCGTCTTCCTCTTCTTCCTCCTCACTCTCTGAGGGCTTTGGCGGTTTTGGTAACTTTTTTACAATGTACGCCGGCGGCTCGTAGTCATCGTCCCCATCAGAATATTGATCCTCTTCTTCTTCTTCTTCATCAGAATCTAGTTCAACATTCTTTTTATTGTCGGGTTGCAAACCGTCCGGGCCCATTTTCTCGCCCGCCTCGATATGCTGCTTGATGTGAGTAACATAATCGGCACGATTACGGCATGATTCCTGACAAACATCACAGGTGAGGCCCATACCCGTGCGCTTCGTGTGTGTCAACTGGTGCACCTCTAGACTTTCCTTGCGTTTGAATGCCTTACCACAGTCCTCGCATACATGGCGCTTCTCCACCGAATGGGTACGCATGTGTCTAGTTAAATGATGCGATAGCAGGAACGTGCGAGGACACAATTTGCACATATATGGTCGATGACCAGCATGGGTAGATAGATGCCGGGCCAGCTTTGTGCTAGTGTGGAAGGCCTCCTTACAGTAGTCGCATACAAATGTTTTATCTTCATTATGCAGCATTTCGTGGCGTTCCAAGCCCTGTTTGTATTGGAAGCGTTTGTTGCAAATGTTACATTGGAACGGCTTCTCTTTCTTGTGTGCCGAATCCTCATGTTTTTCGAGCTCCTCCGTGGTGAAGAATTCGCGATCGCAATGGGGACAGGCGTAACGCGTCTCTTCTCTGTGTACTTTCTCGTGACGTTGCAGCTGAGTCAGCCGCGAAAACTGCTTTTGACAAATCGAGCACGTATACGGCTTTTCTTCCGAATGTGTACTCATATGTTTGCTCAGATCGTATTTGGTAAAAAAGTGTCGGTCGCATTCGGTGCATTTGTAATTGCGATCGCGATGAGCGCGCTGAACATGCAACATTAGAGCTTGACGTAATGGGAACGTACGTTCGCATTGCTCGCATGCATGCACTCTGATCTCTCCCGGCTCTAGTTTTCTCTCCTCTTTAATGCTACTCACTTCCTGTTCACCGTCACTGCCTCCATCCTGCTCCTCTTCGTAAAGATGCTCTTCGTTGGCATTCTGTTTTTCATTTTGTCGCTCCCTTTCCCTCTCTCTCTCTCTTTCTCTGGTCTCACGTCTAGTATCTCTGCTATCGTTATCAGAAGTGCGTTGCTTTTTTGAAATCTCGTTCTGTGACCTAGACTCGACGGGTCTCTTGCTGCCAATTTCCATCGGAGGATCATTGGGAATAGGAGGGAAGGGTCTCGGCAGTACTCCAGACAGAGGGTAGTCTCTCAATGCTTCGTCAGCCTTTTTGCATTGCAACTTAAATTTATACGAGCGATCCAGATTCCAACGACACATATTGCAGATCATCTGCGGCATCCCATCTGCAGCATAGACCTATCAAGAAACAAGATGTGGTGGATCGTTAGCAACGTGCTTACCTATCAAGGATCCGGAAAGAAGTGTCTTCGGTGTTGAACGTTCAGGAGTTGTAGGAGAGGTTGGATTTACATAATTTTTGTATTATAAATTCTCAAAGTTACACATACCTACTATAAATCTTGTAAATTATAATTTATATATATTAAAGTGCTGTATATAATATAGTACTATAAATACATATAAATACACATAACTACATTACAATTTTGTATATATAATGTAAAAATTCGTTGAATTTTTTTAAAGAATTAAAAGATGCTCACGAAAAGATAGGAAAAATAATAAAATATGTATATTACACCTGGGTAATATTAATAAAATATGCCATAATGGAAAATTAGAACAGAAATATTGAATACAATATATATAATTTTCTTATTTATTTGCAAAAGAACATTATATTCTTATATAGAACATTATAAACGAATATATAAAATGAGGCTCGAAAAAATCTATCAGTAAAAAATGTAAAAAAGCCTATCCAAGCCTACATTAGCTGTTCGAATGCACAGAAAATTCTTTATTTTTGTGAATGTAACAAAACGAATAAAATATATAATATGTTTCAATTTGAGTCCTTATCAATATAAACTATAAATCGAAATTACATAAACAACGCAAATTCCAAGTTGATGATTCCCGATAACTTAGTTTAATTCGTTCTTCTTTATCCAAATGCCAAATTAGCTATGTAATGAATAGCCCAATGATTATCAAAAATATTAACTTATACTAGTACTTATTAATAGTAATAAAAAAACATAAAGTAAAACCGAAGTCATATACATTGCGTCACTGAGTAGAATCACATCGCTCATCAGATTGTCAGATTTGCTGTGTAGTTATTAAAAAGAAACACGAAATCGAAAAATTAAAGAATTATTAAAATCATTTGTCTGAATTTTTAATTATATCAACTTACATATAAGCATTTTCTCACGACTCTCGACGTAAAGGTCTTGTCGACAGTCAAAGATACAATGAAAGTTAAAATAATAAAGTCAAATAGTTATTGAAATAAAAATAAAAATAAGAGCAAAAGAAGATAAAATCAACGTCACAATTTGTGAACAAATGTATAGTCCAAAGAATACGTATTGTTCTAAATTCAAACTCTGTTTCTGTCTTTATATGGATCGCTTTCGAATTGAAGAATTGAAACATACATTTTATTCTTTTTGTTACATTCACACAAAAATAAAGAATTTTCTGTGCATCTGATGTAGGCTCGGATAAGCTTTTTTACATTTTTCACTGATAGAATTTATTTACATAATTTTTCTATTTTTTGAATTTTCATTTAAACAGAATGTAATGTATGTATAATACATAACATACTCGATAACATAAAAATATAGATAAAATAAAATTATAATAATACAAGAGATATATATAACAATAGAAAAATAAAATGCAAAAAAGTATTTAACTTAAAATATTAAATAATAAATATCTTTAATGTATTATTAATAGTACACTAAATAAATAGATTCTATTTCTTAATATTATATATTTATGTTCAGGATTGCCACAAATTTCGTAACTTTTCCCTGAATTTCAGACTAAATTTCATAATTTTCCTTGATGCTTCAATCAATAATATTTAAAATGTTTTTGTATTTTCATCCCGATTTAGAAACCGTAAAATATTTTGTTGAGAGAACAATTTAACATAGCAATGTAAATTACTTATTGCTGACACTGCTTGCTTAATTGCTAAGTTGATAGTAAATATTCTCAAACTGCGTAAATGTGATATAAACATATTAAATTTTTTTTAAATCAAGAATTTTAATTTTCTAAAAAATTTTTCAAAATTTCCTAACCGTTTTCAATTTTCTTGATATTTTATAATCTTGATTTTGTATAAAAGGGATCTTACACGGTCAATAATAATGACGGTATATATAATATTTTTGTATTTTTACAACCTTATACTATCATTAATAAACATGATATATTTCACTTTAAGTTGACGTACATTATCAATTGTATTGTAATATATTGTGATAGAGTCTAATAAAGCAATACTGATTCGAAAATCAAGATCTAGATCAGCATTCTATGTCAATTCATCAATATTAACCACACATAATCAGTCACCACACATAATATTGTCAGTATTTGTTAATACTGATAGTATTATTGACTCTGTAGGATTATCTTTTCCGGACAACATGCATGTCTGGGAATGTCTAAAAGATATCTTTAAAACGTCTCAACTTTAGATTTTTTATTGTCTAAATTCAGTTTCCATTAAAACGCGAAAAATACTAAAGCAATAAATATTAAAGCATTTATAAATATGAACAAATAAAATACTTCATCAACAATCGTTGGATAAAATGTTAATAAAATTTTACTTTATAACAAAAAACAAATTTGTTTTCTTACATTTAAACTATTTTTTAATAAAAATAAATCATCGTCGCGCTCAAAGGTTCCGACTCTGAGAAACTTCGAAAAGAAAAAGAAATCAGGCGGGAAACGCAAATGAAACGTCCTCTCTTTGCAATCGCCGGAATCGCGCCATCAAATCGGTCGACAATATCACTACCTATATTACCACACGATCGTACATCAACTCACTTCGTGACAACAAAAGCACACCCCTCGCAGCAACTCGCCCCTGCCCCCTTCCACTTTCGCGCTACCTAATCAAACCCCTCTCCTCTATACAAGAACGGTGGAGTCGGGTGTGATCACGCGCGTGTTACCCGCGAGGAGAATTCGACGGGGCATCTCCGGCGGTCGATGCCGCCAACAGGCCATTGAGGGTACTCACCTCGATGGCGACGCAGGACATGATCTGCAACGCGAGCGGCACCTGGAACGGCTTGTTGTGGTCACGCTCATAGATGAAGCTTAGAGGCTCCGAATCCGTTAAGCAAAATCGGCAGACGCGCCGCGAGCGTAACGGCGCCGGCCTGTTCTCCATGTCTGCCGGCGTCTCTTTTCGCTCTCGCCGCCTCCTCCTCCTCCTTCTCTTCTTCTTCCTCTTTGGTAGCGTGTTCCGATCCACTCCAACGGGCTCACCGATGCCTCGTCCCCGCTCGGCAATTCCACGCGATTAACTACTCGAGTACTTAAAGCAACTCTACCACCCGACCACCGAGAGTATGAAATTCGCAGACGAACTCGCGCGGCTGTTACTTCGACTCACTCGTTAGTTGCTCGTTCGCCCGCTCGCTTAGCTCGCTCGCTCACTCGCTCAACGACGCCGAGCGTCGGTAAGCGTCGTTATTTTGGCTTTCTCACCGGGGAATAGCGGGTACGCCGACACGGCGCTTTATAATGGCGGAAGAACGCGGAACAGGCTGGCCAAACGCGCGTAGAGAAGACGCCGTCGTCTTTGCACAGTGGCGCCGAGCAAATGTTGCTTGGACACGTGGCGCGGATGAGTCACTCGGCCGATAAAGTAGGAACCACGTTGGCCATTGATCAGTATCGGAACAGTAATATCCTTTACAAAGAGATGGCGCACCTATCCTCGTTTTTATTCGCGCTTTTTTCACTACTTTATTATATTTTTTTGGATGTTTTTGCATATCAGTAAACAGACATAATAAGAGCATTCTACACAAATTTGCATAGTCGTATGAAAATCATAAAGAAAATCATCCGATCATATTGTACGTTTGCCTTTACGACAAAAATGTGATTGGATTTTCTTTATACATATGGTTATGTAGCTATGCAAGTTTGTCTGGAATGGCCCTAAGGAGCTTCACACAATAAAAGGAATAGAGAACGAGAGAATAGAGAACAGAGAATAAAAATTTCAATTTATCAGAAACTATATAATCCACAATACATGATTTCTAATAGGTTGAAATTCTTATTCTCTGTTCTCTGTTCCTTTTATTGTGTGAAGCTTCTAAGGATTTATCCACACAACTTATGCATAGCCGCATGAGCGTATGCATAAATAAGAAAATTATCCAATCACTCTCCTATAACGACGCACGTAAAATGTGATTGAATAATTTTCTTTATGCATATGTTTATACCTACGCAAATTTTGTGTGGATATATTCCTATTAGAATAGACCGAGCGTGAGGTTTGAAACGTGAAGTCTAGGTAGAAAAGGATAGATAATGGATGCCGTGCAACTTTCTCTTTCTGATGAGGAAAGAACGGAGGAGAGGAAGCAAAGTGTAAAAAAAAAGAAAAATAGAGAGATAGTTGAGTGTGAGAGACAAAAAGAGTGACATGCTCGAGAGCATGACAGAGAGAGAAAGCTACAACATCTGCTCTCTATCCTTTTTTACCTGATCTTTACGCCAAAGTAAAGGACAAGCTCGGTCTATTAATAGACCAGTTTCTTTGGCTCAATTCTTTTGGCTGAACTTTTGCACTAATTCATTTTTCTTTCTCTTCTTTCCTCCTGGAGAAAAAAGGAAGAAAGATAAACTGATGCAAAAGTTCAGCCAAAATGAAACTGGCTTCTTATTACGTCTATGGCTGCGGCACCTACCATACATGTGGTTGCAGCATCGGATTCAGAGTAGATGTGTCATATTCATAGGAGAAAAAAAGCAGAAAAATGTAACGGGATATATGATAAAAAATATGATGAATATTATATATTATATATTTTCTATATTATTATTATATATTATGATAAAATATTGTTACCATAATCTATTATTATATTTAATAAATATGAGAATACACATAAAAAATGCAATAAACATAATAATCGCATTCAACAGATTCAACTGTTACGGAGCAGATCAGTGAGCTTCGCAGCTATTGATGTATTCTTTTAGATTATCCAATAGCAGTGAACACTCACGGATCCGCAACGCAACAATTGAGTCTGCTGAATTGCGACTAATGTAATATATTAAAACAATATAAAATATAGTATAATAATATGAAATATGGTTGCAAGAGATGAAAACATAATTTAGCAAATATTTTAAATATTATTACCACATTTTTACACAACTATGGTCCAATGACGCAACTATGACTCAAATACCCGAGCGCAAGAATACACCGATTTGGCAATTATTTACATATTAAATGGTAAAGAGTAGATTGAATAATAATAATTGTTATGATATTGAAAAATAATCTTTCCGTATTTTTTCGTGTGAATTAAACCATATTTGTGTGATTTTATATCATAGTTGTGTGAAATTACGTGTTATAATTAATTAATTAATTATTTATGAATATATATAATGTTCAATTTGTGTACACACATTTCATTACGTATAAAAAGAAAATGAACTTATTAAAAATTTTTGAAGTAAAAGATATTAATCTAGGAACGGTGCTTACTGGCCTAGTCAGTGTCGAGTAAATAGTATTTCATGAGTTCACCACAGGGATCACGTATGTGATTCGTATGTCTCCAAGCTAATTACTGATTTGGAGGTAGTGATAACCGTGGATTGACCAAAGTATTTCAAATTGGGCAAAGGGCCTGTTAAATCTGCTCAGAGGGGTCAGATGAGATTCTGCATTGCTATTGACTGCAGCATTGTTTTTAACTTTAGATGACGATGCCGACTTAAAAATGTTCATGTCGGCATCGGAATTATTGTTAGAACTACCACTCTCTTTGCATCGTTCTCATCATCGCGATCATCGTCACCAAAATTATCGAGCTCGAGATGCAGTTTGTTGCCTTCGTCGAGCTTCGAATTCGTTCAATGTTTTATTCGGAATAAACTGACAGATTTCCATCGGCGGTAGCATCTTTGTCGCCGTCAGCACTCGAGCGTTACTATACGTTTTCACTAAAATCAATCAATGGTGCTGTTGCCAGCGTAGATTACTAACATATGCGTTTTCAGCAAAGTTTGAGTCCTCCTTGAGAACATCTCTATCAGTTCCTAATGACGGCGTTGCCTGGACGCACCTAAAAGAGTGCATCTAAAAGTATGAATAAGACCGTACTTGTCGATGTCAGTACGATAAAACCACTAATTGTAGATCATTCATTAAAAAAAAAAATTTATATTTTTATCCAGAACAGTATCAAACAATTAATAAAACATTTAATAATTATACTCGATCATGAAGATTACATTATGTATTATTTTATTTTATTATCGTTTTATATATTTCAATTTGTATGAAAAAGTAGTGACAAATATCTACAATCAGATCTCATGTACTAATTTCGGATCAAACGATTTATCTTTTTTGGTGACATTACTACATCTCATAAAAATAACAAAAATGATTTGCCATGCAATATCGCAATACATTTAACGAAATTATAATTGATTATTTATACATTATCAATGCATCTAATTCTAAGATCTTCTGGATCATAATGCAACCTTAATATATTCAAATTATGAATATTAAGACTTAAATTTTTACATATAGACATATATATATGTATATTTTTTTTTTATATTCTATTTTGATACCTAAAACAAACAGGTCTTTTTGAGATGGCATCAATTGTAAAATTTGACAAGTATTTAAACATTTTTATAATAAATTTATATAATAAAAGTATCGTTATAATACAATGATTAAACAATCGTGGAAATATTTAATCTCAACTGAGCATAACGTTGATTTTTTCCCATGAAATCTAATGCTACTTACTACTTACTATAAAAGCTATAAGGAAATTCTTATTTCTGAAGAAACATATGTTAGTGAACCTCTCACATTTAATTAGTAAAATCACATTTAATTAGTAAATAAAATGTGTAGCGCTGTTCTTAATAAATTAAAATCAATTAACATTTGAGTGAGATAAAACAAATGCTAAAGAATCTTGTACCATTTAAATGGAAAATGCTACAATTATTTAAAATAAAGGAGAATCCGGAACTAGTGAGTGATTCACATTTAATGCTTTTACTCTATCTCCAAAACTCGGTCTTTAAAATATGAACCAAATGCTAAATTCAAAAGAATGTTAACTATTAAGATGATAGAAAATGTCATTATCCTAACATTTTTTCAAATGCACCGTTCTTATAGAAATTGTGTGGACAATAATTTTTAATCAAAAAATTGTCATAGAAAACTCTTCCTTCAAATGATCAAATGTACAAAGTATTTTGCACAAAAATTGACGGATGGAGAAGAAGCATTTTATAGGAAATTTTGTAAGTTTTAGTTTAATATGTTCTATTTTTTACGTTAGACTTTTAACAACTAAGAAATTTACAAAGAAAAAGCAATAAATATGTTGTTTTTTTTTAATGTTGAAAAAAAGCAATCTTTCACGAAGCTGTTTTTCCAAAAATAAATTTTGAAGAAGATACAC
>Ga0157363_1005778_pt1 | contig 11583 bp, 5 predicted proteins | sample AttsexASBM1_FD_111477 | JGI IMG/M metagenome (GOLD analysis project Ga0157363, IMG submission 111477) | Fungus gardens microbial communities from leaf cutter ant in Ribeirão Preto, State of São Paulo, Brazil - Atta sexdens ASBM1 | ecosystem: Host-associated > Fungi > Mycelium > Unclassified ...
AGAGAGAGAGAGAGAGAGAGAAAGCAAGTAAAAGAAAGATAGAGAGAAAGAGAAGAAAGTCTAGTCTCTGTCTGTGTAGTCTTGAATTTCTCGGCGATACCGGCGGGCGTATATAGGGATCATAAATTACGATTTATTGCAGTGGCAGCGCCTCCGCTCGGCGGATTATCTTACCGTTATGTCAGCACACTACAATTATATTTACATTTCCTTCGTAATGGAATATCATACCAGAATATCGTAACCGTCCAACCGAACTAATCGAGACATATCTGAGATGAATTTTCAAGGTAACTAAGCTACCTGCCATAGAAGTTATAACGTTGTCTTAAAAACACACTCTCAAAAAGAAAACTGACAAATTGACTGAAATTGATTGAAAAAAACTGAATGTCTAAACAACATTCAAATTGAAACAAAACTGCGTAATGATAATTTCATCATAATTTTCATTGTCTCAGAAATAATGTAACGTATACACTTAACATCGAGTAAAAAGTCATATGTACTGGAATAATTTTGACTAAAAAAGATTACTTCCTTTCGTTGATTATATTCAAGTTATAAATATTTTTCGTAACGAATTTACGATGCAAAAGAGTAAAAAAAATGTACTGTAGGTGGGAGTTTAGAGGCACTAACTACATATAGCCACAAGTTTCAAGCGATTAAATGGCCACGAGTTTAGACCTTAACAAGGTGTACACCTGACTGAGGAATGATTTTAAAACGGTCGTATAAACGAAACAAATTTATGGTTGAGATGAGGAGAGACGAGAGAAAAGAGTGAGAACAAGACGAGGCAACAGCCTGTTTTGAAGCTCCGGCTAGCGTTCATCTCCTTTCACGGGATAAACGAACGAGTGAGCGACGTGTTAGATACAACACGGAGGAGAAGATGACCGACCAGTCATAAATATGGAATCCGGTATTTGGCGCGTTGTCAATAAAACGAAATCCAGATTCATACTGCTTTTACGACTCCTACTGCATCAGGCATCCATCGTTTTTGGCTGCTGCCACGGCGATGCGTTATCGAAAACACGTTCGCCACAAAAACGAGTTTCAGTTCCAGAATCAAAGTAAATGACTAGATTTCTCTGTGTCGTTTCAAACAATTCAGCAAAATGATTTTTGATTTTTTTTCTGAATACGATTATTTCTAATGCAAAACTATCGATGATAATTGAACCAATACTAATTTTATATGTATACGTATATAAAAAAATCCATCGATATTTGGAGTTATATATAATGTACAAGATAATTTATTGTAAGTAAATAAAATGATATCATGTGATTTTATTTATTGATGATTGAATGATGTATTGATATGTAATATTTAATTCGTTATGTTAATATAACTATAATCAAATTTAATTTCTAATTTATAAGCAATACATCACAAACAAGAATAATATCTTTGGCAGAATAGTTGAAACGCCAGAAAGAAAAAAATAGTACATGATAAATTCGGGAACTATACATCTCTACAGGAAAAGAATCAAGTTTTTAGGTCAGAAAGATGCGAGTGAGGGGAAGGGAGATCGGTTTAAGAGGCAAAGGGTCCAGCGAGAAGAAAAGAGGGCCCGCACTCGTCCAGCTGATGGATCTAATCAACATTCCTCCCTAATCACGATATGGTCTCATCTCTTTCTCGGAGTATTCCCTGTACCTCTTCTCTTCACGTAAGAGCCTCTCGACTTCCCGACTCTGTATATACAGTGCCTGCCTTTCGTTCTTTCGTGCTTTTCCCGTCTCACTTACTCTCACCCTCGTTCCCTCGTACTCGATGGAGATTCGCAGTTGCGTCCATCTCTCGTTCCACCATCGCCGCCACCGCAGTCGTTTTAATTTAACTGTCGTATAAATTAGACTTCCAAATGATCGTCCATCTCAAAAAACCGCCACCACCACGAAAAACCGGCAGCGCGCCGTAGGTGATCCTCGCTGACGAACAACGTTCTCTGAATCTTCGAGATTTACAACGCGGTAACATGAATCTCGAACGAAGAGTTTGTACAGAGATCGTCCGTTACAGACTGACTCGAAAATTAATTAGCCCATGAATAACACGCCTCTCGGTCTCCCTATCGAAATTTTCTATGCATCATTATATTTTATGCATATAAAATTTATATTTAAAGTAATGAATGGATACAACTAAGTTGAGATATTTTAAATAAATATCTCAAGTAATTTTAAATAAAATCACATAAAATTATGCAGTTATCATTCATTAAATAATCTCCGTATGAATTTCTTACTCGTGTCAACGTCACATTAAAATTTATTTGACATTTTCAAATCAAATAATTGTTCAAAGCATTGGAAGCATTTAAATCTGATTCAAACTCGTTCACATCAAATGCACTAATTGCAAGATTGCATATTATTTTATCTTTCACATGCATGTATTGCATGCACATCTGCATGCGCGTAATGATATGATATTATAATACATAAAGAAGAGGGAAAGAAAAGAAAATTAAAGTAAGATAATTCTCGCGCATTAACGCAGTATCTCGAAGTGGACAATCACACAGTGAGATTTTAATTCTCATGAGTCGTCAATCTTTCCGTGGGATTGAATATTACCGAAGGAAGGCTCATGGCACGGCAGGTTTGCGAGTACTTGGCGATAACGCCTGGTAATGTATCAGTAACAACATTGTCGAAACCGGCAGCAACGGTCAGTTCACCGTACTATCGAGCTCGTTTCATATCTAACGGCATGGTGGCGGCGTTCTTCGGCTAATTGGTTTCCCATGTTGCCTCCGCTCCCTCGGGATAAGACGGCTTTGCTAGTCTCCTCCTTCCTTCTCTTTCGCCGCATCTCTCCTGCTGTTTCTTATGCCTCTTTTCTCTTTCCGGTCTTTCTCGTATACCTTGAAATGGATGTGTCCATTTTTTTCATTGACTTCTGAACTCAACTAATCGTCATATTTGATATCTATATATACTATATTAGTATTTTATTTCAAATATTTGCTTGCAATTTTTTAAGTAAATGAAATTAATGTTTATTTGGTAATTTTTATTTAGCAGATTTAATTGGAAAGGTAGAGCTTGCGTTCAGACGACAAACTTATTCTGAAGTTCAAGGATCCAAAAACGTCCACGAGAGAGATTTCAATAAGATCTAGAGCGAATTTGTACACATACGCGTGCCAAGGGTAGCGCGTGCATGTAGAATAAGAGAGCGGGGCGAAAGCGACGCTAACGATTGCCAAGAGGCAACATCTTATCATGAACTGCAATCGCATTAAGCGCGGACAGTGACACCCAGTCCCGGCTGTGTGTATATAAACGTTCATTAGCGCGAAAAATAATCGAGGATTCGCGAGTATCGTGCAAAGAAACAAGAGACTAGTCGTTAACTTCCTCGTTACCAGCAAAGATCTTTATAGTAGAACTTATTATTTCGGTAAATTAACTTTCGCGTAAAAACTGCCTTGAGAGACTACTACTGAATATATTTTATATTAAATGTAATCATTGATGCAATTCAACATTACGAGTATTCGATAAAATTTGTAAGAATCTGAAAAGTTTTACATGATAAACAGTGTTCTCGAGAAGCGATGAAAGAGAATATCAAATTATTCATATTGAAACAATTGTATAGAATGTAAACTATATCAATGATCCGTGAGAACCACTGTTCATAAGAGAGAGAGAGAGAGAGAGAGAGAGAGAGAGAGAGAGAAATGAACCGGACGGACGAAGCCTTGATAGCGGCTGTTCTGCCCACATATGTTAACGCGTTCGCACAGGCATCGCGTGACACACACTATGGCACGCACACGGCACGCACATAAACGAGCAAGGGACGTATTGACAGCGACGGTACTCGACCTGAAACCCACCGAAATGTTTCACTGTAGAGCCGACAGTAACGTTAACCAGGATCACAAATATGGCACACAACTCGTCTAATCGCCTGCAAGTGTCTATAACCGTCGAACATATAGTAATCAAGAGCATAAAACAATCTGGAGAAGAAATAGATCCGAGAACAACCCAGACGAATATTGACACTTTCAGCAATTTAGAATTTTGAAGTATGTAAGAATAGGATCTCGATACAGCATGGAGAACGATAATCCAAACTAATACTCTTATTTTTGTACGATACGGCGTGAGACCGGAGACATTGTAGAGGTTCTCGTCCCTCTAGCGAGGGTGGATTCGATCCGAAGGCGCGATAAGACGAATTGGAAACCCCGTGACACGCGTACATGGGGCATAGTCGTCTGTCAGTCGTTCTATCCGTGTGTTACCACACTTTCTATGGATACTCAGCGATTGCCACGCCCGTGTCACGAGCGTGCTTGATCGCGTAGCATCAAGGGAGCAACGCATCCCCTTTCTTGGAATATGGATCCGTAAACTTGCATCCATATTTAATAAGATCGTCATAGGCGTGAATTTTCAACACGGAGCGCGCGATGCAAATTCTTACGAAAGCTTAGCTACAAGCAAGTCGAATGGTCCGTCAAGGATACGCGGGAGGACAACACGATCCCGCATCCACGTACGTGCGTCCCACGTGTGCTGAAAAATAGAACAAGTCGTGAGAAAGCCTCTGTTGAATTTGAACGAAATTTTTCAACAGAGGCAAGTCAGAGACTGCGAGTCGGAGACAAACGTAATTCGTGTCACGAAAAATATATCTTTACATAAATGGAAACTTATTTGAAATAAATAAAATTTTTAATAATTAAATAAGTAATTCATTTTGCGTACAATTTCTCATTTTTATTTATTGTATAAATGTAGTGTCCCGAAATGGAATTATAAGCTTAGAGTCTAATAGAAGGAAAAAGTGAGAAGAAGAAAAGATACACGTCTCATAACTGTCATCAATAATTAATTGTTGCGATATAATTAATTGATATGTGTTAACTTAGAACATAAACAATACTGGTAAGACACGAGCACGCCCCGAGATATGCATCGGCAATCGATCATTATTCGTCCGTACGTTGGTTACTACGGCAGAGTAACGCGTCATATAATGAGACGCGGCCGTTGGAGAAGCTCGCTAATAATAACGCACGCAATCAAACGCTCGAGTTCGAGAGATGCCGTTTCTATTGCCAGCATACAGGAAGAGAAGTCGGTCCAGAACTGTCCGCGTTCGACATTGACCACACAACGTTGGCCGTCAGTGAATAGATCGACGTGCGAACGATATTTCATCCTCGATTTGCGCAAATTGGCCTTTAAGAGATATTGGCTTTCACAACTACAGACAAAAGAGAGACTGTTGCAGCAATTAATTACCAAAACGTTAAATTGTCCTATGACATCTCCAATATTATTGGAAAAAGTTATATAAAAACGTGATAAGTATATGATAAAATGAATCCTGTTCTTCATACATACATTATAATCTCGAATGAATTTTAAGGATTAACTACAAAAAAATAGAGTCACAACAATTCTGTTTAGAACAGAATAAAATCCTTAAGGTCAAAAATGGGAAATTATAAACGAAGAAACAATAAATATCTGATGTGACTACACAATCCGCAAATTTCCGTAATAATTCCGTCAGATCGAGCAAGTAGGACGATTATTATAGGCAGAAAACAGCTACGGTCGTTAGGAGGAAATGGTTTTTAAAAGGGGAGTGTCGGAAGGGGAGAATGGGGGTTTGCTCGCTCACCTCCTGTCCTTACGTCTGTCATTCGAAACACGCAACATACTCTCTCACACGCCACGCTATTATTACACCCGTTGACCGTACCACTAGTCGCTATCAGTATATATTTATTTACACTTTTATATCTGTATGATATAAGGAATGCTTTCGTATAAATAAAACAACTCCCAGAAGAATCCTTGCTAACGAAAAAAAATTTGTAATAACCAAAAGTTTGTGATTCGCATTTCACTTACGTATATACTTTTTATCTATACTCATGTTAAGAAGAAATATAAATAAAAAAACTCCCGCATACTCGATTAATTATTCATTTAATAAAATGATATCTCGACTCTTTTATATCTTTTATAAATATATTAGAAAGATCTGCCCGGAGCAGTAAATACAAATAAATTTTCCTAACGACTACAGTCATTAATCATTAAATTTCCAGGGAACATTTTCCTTCGTGGTAAATGCGAGCAAATTAGACGTATGTTCGCATCAGATATCTCAAGTGTCTATTCGAGATTATTATGAATGATGTGTGTAAACAATGGATGTAAAACAGAAGAAGAGACAGAATGTTGATCCCGCTATATCTTAATTGTTAGCACATAAAATAAGCAAAGTATCATCGAGAGTAGCTCTATTCCTATGTAAATAGCGTGATCTCTCACTGGTACCGAGTTTAACAGAAAGTCTTTTACACTTTCTGCCGCTCCTCTTCTAGGTGACGACGGTGCACGGCGAGTCGCTCCTGCCGCGCCCAGGCATCGTTAATGTTTCCTTACCCTCTACGAGAGAGAACAGGTAGGTCCCACCAACACCGTATAATTATCATATTACGATTATGTTTATAGTTCAACATGACTCTAATTAAATACATATCCAGTCTGAACGGTGACCACAGCCACCGGCAGGAAGTTATCTCCTATTTACAACTATATAAACTCTCATGAAATGAAGAAATTTCTTTCCGCTAGGACGAATTCGATTGTTTCTATGTCATCATAATTAAACGGAGCAACTTCCTACGCGTACTCCCGAATAGTGAAAGAAAATTAATTATTCCCAATGTTACAAATGAATATTCGTAACAACTGTAGAATGCAAACTTATACAATATTCCGTTCAAGTTTCATGATTTTTGAGAGAGGTCAGTTACACATCCTTACAACATTTGTATTATGTTATATGCGTACTTTTATCAGTCCGACTAATATGTATATGTAAATAAATAACAAAACTGAAAAGAACTTAATAATGATTATAACGAGAAAGATTCGTCGCTCTTTACGCAATGCGATTATCGCAGGAATTTTTGATCGTCTTTCAGTATCTATCAGCATCTCGATATTGCCTTGTACAGGACATAGCAACATCCAAGGGAATAACAGGCATTGCCTTCTAGCGAAGCCTCCGCGCCTGCGAGCGGTTACGAGCATGGAGCAAGAAAAGAGAAAACAATGATCAGCTATCGAGATTTCGTTTCCACCTTTGGCGATCAGAAATACACATACACACACACACACACACACACACACACACACACAATCGGCGGTATTAAACGTCGATCATATACGAGGCATACATTTCTTACAAATAAAAATGATATTTTCGATAAATGAAGTGAGGTGATCAAGTCGCAATGCACACATTTTCACGTAAAAACAAATTAACTAAAATTGATAACAATTCTGAAAAAATATAAAGAGAAAATTTTGAATAGAATTTTGAATAGAATTTTGCAAGAGTAGCACAAGAAAGCGTCTTTAATTTAATTAAAAGAAGATTATATAAGTAGATAATTTTATGGATGCACTGGTCGGGCAAATACAAACCATTAATATCTTTCGTGACAGGCGGCGACAAGTGAGGCAGACAAGAGCAAAAATAATTCATAATATAATGTATGAAATATAATTTCTGTTGTATCACAATTATTGCGATATGCTGCTAATTTGCGTTGCGTGCGCATGATTTTTTATTGGATAATGTTCTTTGCTCAGCAAATAACATGGCGTCTAATTGCGATAAAACGAGCAGTAAACGTGCATCGTGCACGATGTATCTCTGATGCGAATCAACCACGCGTGGCGATGAAGGACGGAAGCCAATTCCGGGATATGCCGATCGTGCAAATTGTCTCTTCTAGCACGCATAACTACGGCATAAGTACGAATATGTAAGCGAGCAGACGCATCGTCTCGGTATGTGTACGAGTAACAATATAAATATGCTTAATCCGATGACGGGAAAAGGAGAGCGAGAGAGGAAGACAACGGGAGATTGATCATGGGATGGACGAAGAGAGCGTTGCTCACCAACGAGGCGAGTTGACGCGGAATTGGGGGACGCGTAGAAATGGTTAGGCGGATGCGTCGAGTGATGTACTTCCGGTTATTGAACGCCGTCTGAAGGCTGGAGCGACTCCTAAACTTACGTCGCATTCTCTACACTCACTCGCAGGCTCCTAAACCGACACCTGGAATCGCCGCCGCACGCCTCGAACCTTTCGGCACCAGGAAACACGTTTGCGGCCTCCTGGATGTAGTCCTGATTAAATACACCCGTTCAGGAAGAAGCGCATGGCACGAGGAAGAACATCTGCTTCGGTTATTTCGCGTGGAACGCTGCTTCCAATTACATTAAACGCGTAAAGCATCGTTCCAGTTCAAGCTTGGAGATTTTTTTTTAATTTATCTCTTCAGCGATTAGAATTAATGTGGCAGCTTATAAAAAAAAATATTCTAAATATATTTGAACATTGTTTGCCTTCTACTTCAAATAAAAAGTATATTAGAATTTTGAGAGAACATTCAAATTACTCAATTATGTATAAGAAAATTGTGGAATGCTAACCTAAATGCGTTACGCATTATTATATTAAAAATATATCATCAGAAATTCATGTTACTCGTTATCGCAACTTCATTAATGTGGCTTTAATCTCAAATGATGCATGTGATGATTGCGTTTAATACATGATTCATGTATTCACACGTGAGTCCTCTTCACTTAGCTGAATCGTGTTTCATGATTTTTCGTCTCTGAGTAGTTCAGTACTGCCAGTGTTTTAACGTTCCCTCTTATTAACAAAATTCGAAATTTTTTTTTCAACACTCTCAGGTGTGTACTCCGCTAAGGGAAATACGTTCCATTAAAAGAAGCGAAATAATATCTCGGTCCCGATTAGTAAGCGTACGAACAGGAAGAACCAGCTCATCCTTCACCGTTGCAATAAATCACTCTCATCAAAATAATGAAAATTTATGTCATAACGCCATGCAGATTGCCAAGAGATAATTACTTCGCGCTATAACTAACTTCGCATGTTACGAAAGCGCGAGAACGGCATGAAACGATGACAAAGCAGATAACATATATTATTATTGAAATTGTCGATACATGTAATACCTATATGAATTATCCCGAATCTTTCGTGCTCTGTTCAACCATATATAACTTGACAAATTTATAGCTAATTAATTTTAAAGCTTATTATTTAAGGCTTAAATTCAAAGCTTATTTGTTCTTGATACAATTTTTTCATAAACTATCACATAAATTTTAATTAAATTTTTATTAAGAAATACTTTTCGATTAAATTTCTTAAAGTATTGCATTCTCTCCTTTCGATATTTCAACATTAACAGTTAAAGTTGGATGACTCGATGATTTATAATCGCACAACATTGTAAATATACCCGCATTCAATTCTATTTCTGTTTAAAGTCTTAGAAAGTTATTATTGCACTTTGTCCTGCCTCATCATCTTCATCTTCCGTGTGCTTATAACCTTTTCTTCTTTCCTAATTATGCGTTAAAGATTGCTCAGTGTTTATGACTTGAACTAAAGAAAAGCTTCCAATTACAAACGAAGAGAATTACAAGAAGCAAATCAGTATTTAATGATATACACTGTAGGGCTGTATTCTCTCTATGTTCAACTTTGCCAGCGCTCTATAATTTCAGAGAACGCCTGTTGATTACCAAAGTAAACGCCTGATTAATTATTTGTTTTCCTGCATCCCGTGTCCGCGATAGTCTGCGGTATATATAATGTGTTAACAGAAAGATTACCTCATTTAATGAAATTATATTGGAAAATTAAATTTCACGACTGATAAGACATGTTCTGAAAGGGTTTGCGTTGAACGCAAAACTCTCTTGATGGCAGGAACTCTCGTGGAAGATACGTGTGTAACGTGAGATTTTTCGAACTGTCCGATCATGAAAGAGGTCGGATCAGTACACATGGTATCGACGTGTGTACACGTCCGTCAATTTAGGACAGCGTCAGAGCGTGACGGTAGAATTACGTAATGCGTGCGTATTCAATGTGTGCGAACGCATACACGATGCTTGAAAGTATCGTTTGTGGTTTGCCTCGCGTGTCTTTTTTTTTCACCCGGTGCACACGATGACTACAAAGGGTGGACAACGTGTTTGCGTATGCATACCTTGGAGGATTTGTTAGCTCTTTTTTCGCGGCATAACATACCCGCGGGTGTTATGACGGAATAGACGCGATGCTATGACACGGCAGTTTTCCTCGATGGTTTTTGTTAACCCGTTTGCATCAGCAAGCAGAATATTTCTGCGAGCACGACTCAGGTCATTGCGACGGAATATTCTAGGCACTCAAAGGTCGATGATGCAAATGTGTTATTTTATCGATAACGAAACGGATTAGCTTACCGCTTTTATAAAGAAAACATTGAATAATTCTTTTTTTCTAATCAAATACATATATACTTTATACATAGTTATAGTTGTTGTATGCAAAGAGATATTTCTTACGTGCTAAGAAGAAGTTTATTCGAATTTCATACAAATCACTTGAGAATTATTTGAGAAGACAATAAAAAAAGTTACTGTAAAAGGAAAAATGCAGCAGAATTCGAATGAAATAAAAAAATCAAAATAAATAACCGCCTTTAGAGAAGAAAATCAACCAAAATTGTACAAAATTGTCCATGTCCTGTTAGTCGTTTTATTCAAACGGCGATATGTCACGTTGTTAATGTATTATATCGATCCACGTTACTCCGATTAAATGACATCGCATTAAACGCGCTCGTGCGGTCATTACAATGCATCGCTCTTCATTTGCTATTCTTTTCTTTTTTTTTTTTTCCGTTCGCACCTCTGTCAAAGAGCATAACAACTCGGCGTTCAACGCGACGTTTTACAAAGCATGTTCCCTCCGGCGAAGACTCGCAGCGTTGCAACGGTCGTTACCGAAAAGATACACGCGCACAGCTCGCCATGTAAATGGACAACGCCGACGGAGTAATGACGATTTAATGGCACGCTCTACCGACGTAATGATTTCGACGCGTACATGTCCGGTTGTGCATGACCATATGGACGCGGACGATGTTGATTGCAATTCCGAAGCGTTCTTCACGTCGCTGCCGTCTCACTATACGCGCTAAAATTATAAAATTATGAAGCGAGTGTGTATGTACACACGACGCGCGACGATACAATGCTGTTGCTGATTATTTTATCATGACTGTGCGTATAAGGTACGTCCAATAATATCTCTTTACAATATTATACATATGTTTCTGACGTCGAACGAAAGATGGTACGCAGTATCCTATACCACCACCACGATTTAATAAACAACTATGCGCTTATCAGCAGATTAAGATTGTAGCCTCGTTGCATCAATCTGATCGAAATGAATACGTAAGGGTTCTTCTAGAATACTGTTCGCTTATCATCATTATCAGTTGTTTTTTTCCTGATTAAGGTCGCTTTCCTTTTAGAGTCGTGACTACCGCTAACGCGTGACGTATCCATACATAGTACGCGAAAGAGTTTCATAAGTCTCGATAAGTCTTGACGCCTTGAAGAATATTACACGACATTGTAACGAATTGTATTGAGTAATTATATATATACATATATATATA
>Ga0157363_1005779_pt1 | contig 11583 bp, 3 predicted proteins | sample AttsexASBM1_FD_111477 | JGI IMG/M metagenome (GOLD analysis project Ga0157363, IMG submission 111477) | Fungus gardens microbial communities from leaf cutter ant in Ribeirão Preto, State of São Paulo, Brazil - Atta sexdens ASBM1 | ecosystem: Host-associated > Fungi > Mycelium > Unclassified ...
AGTAACCGAATTAGTATTATGCCTCCAAAAAAACTATAACTCTAAAATGATTAGCCTCGTTTTTTTTTAATAGTGTAATATATTTGTTTAAAATTAAACAAAGTAAAAAAATATAACAAAATAAAAAATAATAAAAATTACTTTCTTTCGCGGTGAAGTACATAACGTACGATAATTTGTCAAAAATAGTTAAACAAAGTTCGTAGAAGAACTAAAGCTTGATATATGCAGGAGAAATGTCTTGTATCTTCGCAAGCTCAACGTACGGAGTAGTGTAAAACATAGTAAACATAGTAATTAGTTTAGTGTGGTAATTAACGTTCCTCAACAATAATTTGTATCCACCCTATATATTCACAGCAATCGAGATTAGTGAGATTAACGACTTCCCAACTGCTTTTAATGATGCGCAAAAAATTCGTTTGTTTTTTTGTTTTGAATGGCATCAATTTATAATGGCATATTTTTCACGTTCGTTAAACGAACGAAAAGCTTACAAATATCATAATACAAAAAGTAAAAGATTCTGCAAAAATATTTATTCATCAAAAACTATATTCAATGTCACGAATAGACATTGCTGAAGAGAGCAAGTAAGATATAATGAGAGAAAAGAAGAGAGAATCATTCTGAAAATATCGATTTTTCTACGGACAATCGAGAAGTCGGATGTGTTCGCGGAATGAATTACAAAAATAAATGAACGAACAACCCTTTAGAAGTTTTAAATCTGTTAACGCACGAGAAATTTCTGCTTTAAAATAAAAAACTAAAGCCCAAATGTATGCATATGGTCCATTATATAAAAGTTAATATACTTAAAAAGTATTCTACAATAATCATGCATTTTTTTCGAATAACAGAAACCAAAACAAATCGCTATTATATTAAGAAATTTAAAAAATTAAAAGAATGTACGTAATAATATTTTTAATTAATATTTTTAATAAAAAAAAGTCGAATAGTATATCAAAGACACTTTAGGTTTTTTCAAGATTTTATTTTATCGAATAGCAAAAATTAAACATAATATATATAATATAAAATATTATTCTTATACGCATAAAACTCGTTTATTGTATTTTTCTAAAATGAACATAGCTAATTGTAAGATTTTTATATTTTTAAATGCTATTAAATTTCATAGTTTTCGAAAATTGGAGAATGATATTGGACAGAAATATCTTTATTTTTTTCGTAAAAAAAACTTAATTCATTTACTTATAAAAATCTTTATCAGGTGCTCATATAGTTCAACTTTTAGAAACATTAACATTATTATTTTTTTCTAAGATACATTTTTTAAGATACATTTTTTACAGTTAATATTAAATTTTTTTCATTTACTCATATAAAAGTTATAAATTTTTAACCGATATTACGTTTTTTCAAAACTCTTATATTTCCGGTGGAGTTAATGATGTCATAGATTAAATGTAATTAAGTCCGTGCCGGTGTAAACAGAAGTTACATAACAAAATGCACAATAATTTATAAACAACATTGCTTTTATTCTCTGAATATGGAGAAATCCCTCTCACGTATAGATGGACTTACTAGTGATTAATATTTTAAATAATCCTTGTCCTATACCAGCCGCTGTCCAATATTACTCAACCTTTCTCTACTATTATTTTTAAGCCCATTTCCATAAATTTTAACTAATTAATTGATAAAATAATTATAAAAAATTTAAAAGGAAGAATTACAGTCGAAAAATTTGTTGCTAATAATATTAAACTGCATAATATTAAAAATTTTGTATATGTATTATTGTATATGTATTATTTTCGCTCAGTTAAGATTAAAACTAATCAGATAAACTCATTCCTTTTAATTGCATTAATTAATTATAATCAAACATAGTAGAAGAGAGAAATAACGTCGATGACCTTAATGGAAAAGCGATTGCTCTTCAAGGACATTCCAAGCAAGCGCACACCGAGACTTCGCGTGTGCTTCGTTATATACGATAATGTTGGTCAACGAACCCTCCTCGCGATAACGGTGGATCAATTGAAATGCACCCCTCGCGCGCGCTATTCCAGGCTGGCCATTACTGCGATGCAAGGGGCACTCCATTTTCTTACTCGAAACATGTCTCTCGAATGTAGGATTCCTTCGAGCTGAAGTACTCGGGAATATATAAACTCTTCGATACGCATAAGCCAATGAACAATTTTAGTAAGATTTATATTTCATCTGTTATATTGCGAAAATAATTGTTATGATGAGTTATTTTTCACAAACATTGCTTACATTTTACAATAAGAATGATGTAGTCTTTTAGCAGATAAAAAAATTTGTATGTTATTAAAAGGCATATTACCATGCCGCAATGCCATCATATAAAATAAACACGTGGCAAGAATCATATAAAAATGTGCGAATTACGTGAGATGGGGTCTCTAATCTCTTGATTATTCTGTTTTAACAAGGGTTGAATATGGAATCAATCAACTACATCACTTTTCCCTGCAGGGCAGGGAAAATTTCTATATTTAATGTATGGAGAATTTGTTACTCAGTATATATATTTCTGTGTCAATTCACAAATACTAAAAATTAAATTAAATTAAATACTGACATAAAATTTTTATTTTTTGTGAACTTCTCGAAACTTTAAAATTATGGAAAACCTAATCGTTTAATACTCTCTAGTAAATTATATTTTCGATAAGTCCTATCTCGAGTGAAATTGAAAGTCTGGGAGATATGACGAGAATCGAAAGTTTGTGACTTAACCAGCCGTAATACCAGATGGCAAATAACGTTACCAAGCTACAATCTATGCGACTGTTTCACGGGGTGAATTTTATCTTTACTGCAGCGTGCATAGAGATAAAAATTTCACAATGTGATCGTCAGCGCCCCACTTGTAGAAAGATAGAGGTGCGATAATGTACCCAGTATCCATTATATCGTTTGCGCTCTCATCGATGTCACGACAAATAAAATGTTATGATCGCTATATCGATTAATAAACGAGCTCATGTTGTGCTTTGCGATTCTATGGATGCTGGACATAACGAAACTGACTTCTGAAATATTGCATACAATGGATCAAGAAAGCAAATAATTCTTAGAATCAATTGCTCGACAGTAAACGCACTAAAATTTATGAATCTTGACATAACGAAAAATGAGAAAAATTTAATTAAACATTTTCTAATTGTTATAATTTTAATTATTAGTTTTAAAACATATAGATAATATTAAAAAAGTAATTACATTGTTAAAAATGTTAATTTTAACTTAAAGACGTGTAATGGACTTTCTAAGGCATGCAAAAATGTTAAAATTAACATTTTTATATGCCATTATAGCATATATCATGCTGCAATGCAGTCATATAAAATAAACACGTAACAAGAATCATATGAAAACGTGCAGATTACGCGAGATGGGGATTCTAATTTCTTGATTATTCTATTCTAACAAGAGTAGCGTTGAATATAGAGCCAATCAACTACATTACTTTTCCCTACAGGACACGACTACGTTTAATGTACGAAGAATTTGTTAATCAATATATATATTTTTGTCAATTCACAAATACTAAACATTAAACTAAATTAAATTAAATTAAATTAAATAATATTATTTCTATTTAAAAAAAATTTTTTTATTAATGATTTTAGAATTAAAAGAGAACCACAAAACTTTTTCTAAATAATAAAACAAATTGTAAAAAATATTAATTAGAAAAAAGTGCGTGTCTTCTGCATGAATAAGTAATATTATTTATTTTTAATGTACTGTCATTTTTATAGTTCGTTAAATTAAACTGTGTTACAAATATATGTGATAATATAAAAATATGTGATAATATAAAAAGTTTAATAATAATGATTAAATTGGATTAAATTAATAAAAAATACAAGATATAATTTTTATTTTCTCCAAAAATTTTCCAACATTGCATCAATCAAATTTTATAAGAAAAATATAAATCTTATTTTTTTTAAGAATAATAAATACATACATTAATAAATTTATTCCTTTATTCATAGTTTTGATTTATGAGTATAACAACAAGATGCGTATCGTGAATGCAAAGCAAAATGTATCACATTCAAAGGTCACCCAGCGACGACTTTGTTGCGTAAATCGTAAATCATATGCTGGACATTTGTTTCTGATGCTCCGATCGATTTAACTTTTTGTGAACTTCGCGAACAAGCAATTTTCGCTAAAACACGGAAGAAACTGCAGTGACGTCTTGAGCATACAAAAATAAGAAAGAAGTATCCCCCAGCATCAATCACAAACGATATAAAGGAATTTTTCTCAAGCTTTCAAAACCAATAATATTGGAGAAAATATTTGAATTATATATAATTTATAATTTTAATTTTTTTTTTAATTTGTTGTTTATTTTTGCCGTAAACTTATTGCTTATTGTTTTTTTAAATATTTAAAAATAAAATTTTAAATAACTAAGTTTTTAAAATAAAATAGTTGTTTAATATAATAAAAGAAATAATAATAAATTATATCATTAATAACTCATATAATTACTAGAATTATTTTCCAAGGGATCCTCAAAAATATGAAGACGATACTGAACAAGAAGAAGCATTTAGTTAATGTATTCGTCGACAAGAAAGTCGCTAAATCATAAAGACGCCTCCTCCATCGCGAATGAAACGTACGTGAGACTGAAAAAACGTCGGCGTCGTGTTCTAAATCAAACGCATGTCACTCGCCTAAGCTCGTCCTAAGAAAAATAAGGGAGAAACACGGCGACATTCCCCTAACTCTATGCTAGACATTAAAGGAGCACTATAACATTCCACAAACAATTCCACAAACCTTTCTGTTTATGGGAAGCAAGTAGAAAGTAGCTCGCCAAATCAATGTCCCAGCCAAAGATTAGAAAAAAACTAACTGTCATATATAATCATTGTGAATTAATAATATAACGTATTTAAAAAAGGACAAAGTAAATATCATCAATATATATATATATATACTTTAGATATTTTTATAAGATCATAAATAATATAGTCATATTCAGAACGCGCTTTTATCGATAAATATACGCTTTTATATCTGAAATTCTATACGTAATATGAACTGTACGTTAAATATGCGCTAACATTGTAAAAATTCATTCTGAATATGAGCTTTAATATCTAAATTTATAATAATCTAATATTTTATACTTTTTATACAAATAATTAAATACGAATAATTCGTAATTTATTATAAGATAATAATAAAACGTACCTAAGATATCTTCCTACATGTATTTTTGCCTTTATGTATGTAAATTCAGCTTAAATTATTGTTCATTGCTATAAATTTCTTTATCTAAAAATATATAAAATATATAAAAAATATATAAAAAATATATACGTATATTATTTAGACGTTAATTAATATTTAAATTTAAATAAAAAAATTTAATTATTTTTAGTACATTTTTCTGTTATCATTTTACTGTTATCATTACATAAAATTGTTCATTATTTCAAAATTGTTTCTTAAAAATATCGCTTACAAAATTTAATTAATTTATTATTTAATAAATTTTTATTTAATAACTTTAATAAATTTTTTATTTCAATTATTTAATTTTGTTTATCGATCATCAAATGTTTTTTTAATTTCTTAAAATATTTTTGCTACACATCAGATTAGATATTTCTATTTCAAATCAAAGCTACTCAAATGCACTCGCACTTCGTAAAATCGCCGTCCCTCGAAATCGTTACTGCGTACCGAGATAGTAATAATCGAAATACGAGTGTAATCCTGAACCTGTGAACGACGAGCAAAAGAGTCGCACCTATTCCCAGTGCGGCCATAGGGGATTCCCTCGGCATTGTCGCCTCACGTCACTCCGCACCGCTTCAGCAGCCCCCTGGGTTCTTCGGGGGCGCGTGCGCACGCGTGGAAAATTGTGTGTCTGATAACGGCGGGTGTACCGACGTCGTTTTAGTATTGGCCGCAACGCCGTAACGTCGCGACGTCTGGATACCGCCTCTTTTCCTTACGATATTTACGTCTCCAACGAAAACTGTCAAAACACGACATTGAAAAATGAGAAACCGATTTGACGCAGTAAAAAATCATCTCAATCTTCCGAGATCGGTGCCGATTCATATTGCTTCGATTGTCACACGGTCACGGCCGGAAGTATAGCGGGCTTCGCGAAAAGGTATGATTGCTTAATGATTATCGACGTTTGTTTTTATCAGGCATCGTTAAGGCTTTTCCTTTGATTTTGACACAAAAAAGCATTGTGATAGCGTCCATTTTTATAAACGCGCAAATATATTTATGGGATATCATAAAAAAATTTTATTTTGAACTCTGATAGTACTGGTCACTTAGACTAAAGATACAAGTATTTATTTATTTATAAATAAATAAATAGAAACTTTATTTATTGTACAAAGTACATTAATTTAAAATGGAACGGAAATAACCGACAGTGTTCGAGATTTGAGACATATGTGATGTATAATAAGTTTTTATGTAATTGTGGATTAAAGAGAAAATAAAGCAATAACGCTTTATTTTCTCTTTAATCCACAATTTATATATTTACAGTAACGCTTGGAATCATATACGGATTTATGTAATCTCTTTTATTTCCAAAACGACCGCCATTATTATCTCCCAAAATATTGACATTCCTTGGCAGGGCACTCTGCATAGCTCTGCGCAGAAAAAGTTTCACTCAATCTTTGCAAAAATCAATCTCAATTCTATCCTTTTTCGCGAATTTATGTATCATATTTCGCAACGAAACAATTATTTACGAGCCATACGAACTTCGTTCGTCAACTATAATTTAATATTCTTTTACTTGACAGGAAGACGGATGTAATAAACGCGGTGCATTTTGGCGAGAGAATAACTTCGCCGAATCAGTGCAACTCAAGTTGTAGTGACTACGATGTCAAAGTGATCTTTTGCAATTGATCGAATGACAGACGTGTGTCCATCATGCAGAGACCTGGATTGCAGTTCGTGACTTTGCTTTTATCCTCCTTGATGGTGATAAAGATATCAGTGGTCTCAGGTACGTCCAAAAGAATTTTGTAAACATTAAGATAGATTTCATCTGTACGTCTTATTTCAACAAACATCATCTTTCATTGTGACAAATTGAAATAATTTCGCCGTAATAAGTTCAGATCACAATGCAAGAAAGTTTTAAGATTATTTTATATCCATGCGAAAGTCTTTTAATTTTAACTATGTGGCCTTTAATAATTATTTATCGATTTTAGAGAACCTTTTGTTTGAAAAACAATTTATAATTGATCAAATAACAAAAGATAACAAATACTAATACCTTGTATTGGCTCATATTGTCATTATACATATTATTAAAGATAACAAAGTTTTCGAAAAATCATTTTCGTGTGCAATTTATAAAAGCATTAAAAATAGTATAAAATACATTCGTAATTTATGGTTTAATATCATAACCAATAAATCCAACGAAAAAGTTGACCAGACTGTTGATCGCCTTGTATTTATTGATATCTTTTCTAGTTAGATACTGTAGCGTAATAATATAATTTTTAAAACAACAATAACAGACGATAGAATACAAATGATCTTTTATACAATGTTGGAACCGAATCTTTAAATCGCGCACTAGATCCATGATTAATTAATTAACTCGCGCCATTGTATGCTAAAATGTCAATATCTTATATGCAATTCTATGCCAAAATGCTGTCACGCAATATTTGTTGGATGAAACGGCTGACGCATCAAAAATAATAAGCAGACGTGCCGTTATCGAATCTCGTTAGATACAACCAATATTAATGGATACACCAAAGCTAATAAATGTTAACGGATATATACCACAACTTTCCGCGTTATGAATTCTTTTATAGAAACGTCCAACATTCCATCGACAATAAACGCGAGAAAAAAATAATGAGAAAAGTAATTTAGGTACAAATAACAATTTTACAGAATAATAATATCTCTGAATAATAATATCGCGGTTTCAGAAGAATATTATCGATAATGAGAATTTTGAGGGGTTAATGGCAATTATATTGTATAAAGGAAAGCTTTAGATAATGTCAACAACTAAGTTGACTTAACATCATTCTATATTAGACCAATTCCTAATTGGAGAGCGGGAATTGAGGGTATAAGATTAACTTTTGTACTAGGAGCGTAATTTTCCGTGTGGCAGATGCACCACGTTTTCCTAATGCATCAATGCTGCCGCACTCATCCAATTATTCCCGGCTTATGCCGTTGATAAACGTCAGTGAAAGCGAAAGGTTTTTTCCGCAATCCCATTGTGACTTCATACAATCTGATAATATTATAATTATATTATCGTTACAAACTGTAATTATAATAATATAAAATTGCGATACCGTGTGATGTGATATAATATCGTAATTACAAAGCGTAAACTATACAAGAAGATAATATTACACTGACATTTTCAGCAATGCGTAAACCCAAGCTCGCATTTTAGTTGTAAGCTTAACAAGTCGCCGTTAAATTGCACCTCTTCACAACACCGGAAACAGATCTCTCCGAGCGGCTTTGCTCTAATTCAATTCTTACGCCGTACGCTTTATGGGATATATAGCATTGTATATAATTCCCAGGAAACGCAGCATGTCATGAGACAATGCGAGTTTCGTTAACGCGCAAGAGGCGGTAGGTGCTCATAAACACCACAAGTTACAGACAGGCCCCGTCCGTCAGTCTTTGCTCGACTTCTCACGCACGCTTGCGGGACTATCGATTTCGTGTACAGAGCCGCACGAGCGCGAAAAAGGGTCTCGGGCAAGGGTGCATTGATAGGGGCTGACGATAACGCGTTCGCAGAACGCAGCTCCAGGTGCAGGGTCATTTCGCCCTTCAAATGTTATAAGTCACATCAGGCACGATATCTGAAATCTACTCTGTTCGAATCTTAGAAAATAAGAACTAGTTAAAAAATAAGAAATTTTCTTTTCTTCAAAAAAAAACTACAAGTTTAATTTAATGAATTAAATTAAATATTATTAGTTCAGTGTTTTTATGCATTTTTGTATAGTATTGATATAAAAGATTTCAAAGTATTACAATAATTCTTTTATGACTATAAATTACTTACACATATAAATTGCTAATTACTTTATATTTCATTAATCTTTAGAGAATGAAGTTTATTTTTTAAATCTTACAGCTCTTTTTTAAAATAAAATTTGTTATAATTCATTATTTTACTGTATTCCTTGCCTCAGAATATAACATTATTCCACTTACTGGCTTTCGCGTCCTGTAGGTTAATATTAGCATTATATCCATTAATGGAATATATATCAAAATATTTCTTTTTTATAATGATCATCAAAAGCAATATGATAAAAATTTCTTTCTGCCATTTCTTTCGTGCAGTTTAATGTTTGATATAAAAAAGAGTAAAAAAGAGAGAAGAGACCACTTCATACAGTCTGTTGAAGTGCCATTGTGAAGTGTCGGCGGCGATTCTAAATTCTTCAGGACACCAGGGCAAAAGTCGCGAACAGCATACCTCTTTGAACGATTTCATAACAATACTACGCAAAAGTTGACATTCGCGTTTCATCATGCAACGATCGTGCGGTGTCGCGTGCCAACCGCGTATTTTCACGTGCATAATTCTGACGAACTGCGAGAATCGATCCAGACCTCTCGCATACGTATTTTTTGTCAACAATTCAGATACTGCAATTCTCAGTATGACCTTCTCAGTATTACAATTATAATCTTTAAAGAATAATCATTTTTCAAATGTAGCTTTGGCATAATCCCAAAAATAAATAATAGACTTGATGTTTTTCTAGATATCCAAGATATGTGTTATAAGAAAATATCTTCATATCCTTGTAACACATATTTTGGACACTTAGAAAAACATCAAATATCTCTTAAACTTTTTTTTTTAAACAGGATTTGTGTTTAAATATGAGATTTTTTAAAATAAAGATTAAATAATTTTACTAACTTTTTTAACTTTCCGTTATTTTTGAAAATTATATCTTCATTAAAATAATAAAATTTGCTTAAGATATGGGAAAGGGCTTTAATTACCGTGTCTCAAAAGCCAACTGAATCTTTACAATCGCAAATATTGTCCGGGCAATTGACGTTATAGTTTAAAGTTCAAAGAGTAAAAGTAATTAAACATTTTCCCATTGTTCATTAACTGCATTGTACGTAGACAATAAAAGTACAGCAATAAAACCTCGATTGCGCACAACGCAAGTTGAAAGGGGACCTTTTTTTTTGAATCAAATTCAATTTTCGAGATACCAAAGCTGCGTAGATGCAGACAGTATTTGATACTATCGCACTACATCAAGGGTATCTGATGATATTTGGTATCGACGGTTTCCCGCAGATGTAGCTTTTTGCTTCTTTTCTTGCCCTGGCCCCTGACGCATTAACGTAGAGGGAGGAGGATATACGACGAGGGTAAACGCGATGGGGTTGGTCCCACCCCACGCAGCCCACGACGCTGTGCAGAACTCTGGTATGGCAAGGTCTGCGCCGGTTTATTGCTCGCGTCACGCTATCGCGTTCGCCGTCCGACCAGGCAGCGAAATTCGGCATCGATTTCGTTGAAGAAAGTCGCGTCGTGGGCTTCATTGACATTGAATGTGCCATTCAATGGCAAGCTGCAACCTTGGCTGCGTTTCCGTGATCGCCATCGAGGTCATCATCGCGAAACTATAGTTGCTTCTTTTAACCAACGATCGCCGTTATTTTTGTCCAAGATATATAACAGACGTCCTAAAGTAATGAAAGTTATGAGGCGACGAGTCAGAATTCTCAACGAGACACCACGTCATTTTAGGAAATTAATTATAAGATTAGCAAGACTCATGCGAACGTGTAATTTAGCAACGTGAACACACGCGATCGAAATGCGCTGGACGTCAGGAAGCTAAATGTGCGAAGGCTAATGATGTTCTGCAAGATACATAGGTGAAGAGGTGTGCATTTTTTAACGCCAAGTAGTGAGGCGAAGTAACAGAACGCTGAAGTAACGAGTGAACTGCTACGAGAAAACTGTAAAATATGTAGCACTCGACGTACACAAGTGAGAAATATAAAACCTTAGCACGATATGATACGGGGGCCACGAAATATGGACAAGCGGATAAGTATACAGTTTCCGACGCAAAAAGATAGGCACAGCAAAGTTTGGTTGAGATAAGTTATCGCGAAGGGGACACGTGTCGTGTTCGTGAAAGGCGATATTAGCATTTCGCACGTCTTTCGGAAAAAATAGAGACCAGCGCAATTTCATGCGATATTCTTCAACGTTCCTGGGTTTCTCCGAATTTTCAAAGAACGTGACGCACGCGATATTCGCACGAAACTAGAACGCTAGATCGTAGCCACACGGTCCCGTCACACAATAGCGTCCACTGTTGACGGGATCCTGAAAGGGACCCTTCATGATACTATCGATAAAGCCCCGCGTGAAAGTTCGATAAGTACAAATCGTCGCGCACGACGTGAAACCTTTCGAAACGCGCGTCATTCACGATCAACATTTATCATCTCACTGCAATAATGCTCTTTTATTTGCGGGACGAACTATAG
>Ga0157363_1005781_pt1 | contig 11582 bp, 10 predicted proteins | sample AttsexASBM1_FD_111477 | JGI IMG/M metagenome (GOLD analysis project Ga0157363, IMG submission 111477) | Fungus gardens microbial communities from leaf cutter ant in Ribeirão Preto, State of São Paulo, Brazil - Atta sexdens ASBM1 | ecosystem: Host-associated > Fungi > Mycelium > Unclassified ...
CATATTGAGAAAGATCGTAACCCGAGTTCTTTGATGATTCTAATAAAGAGTATATCTGTTTCGTCTGTTTCTCTTTCTCTGTTATATCAGAAGCTTTCTTTAATCGTTAGAATGATTAGTTGCTTGCTTTTTCGCTTGGAATTGGTCGGACGCAAGCTGGATTACATCTGATGGTAACATCTGATATCTCTGGAAGCATTCCTGCTTCGGCCAAAGCTTGTGCGCCTTTATCACACGGTTCACCTTTCTGAGAAACGAATACTACTAAGTTATTCTTTCGGGAGATTATGTTTTGACGTATTATCTCGAATCGTATGTGATTATCTGTGTTTAGATCATATGGTATATCTGATGTATCGAAAAGCGTGATTTCGCTTTCGTCATCGCTACTGTTATCGCTGTCATCGTTGCTGTCACTATGATTTATGCTATCGTCATCTGAATTATAAACGTTGCTCTGTTTGTCCATTTTGTCTTTAAAGTCATCAGGTCTCGTTATCGCTTTTAGGGGATATCTCGTCAGATATGTCTATCGACTAGAATTCGGGATGAACCTGGTGTATCAAGGATTTTTCAGGATTGTTTGGGTGTCCAATCGAACAAAGACTCACTGTCGGAATCGGCACGTGAGAGGATATAGTTGAGCATAGGAGTTTGGCTGGGTTTCTAGATAAGGCATTCGCGTTACAGTTCATTTTTCCTGCCTTATAATCGTATTCGGTAAATTTTAAATGCCATTAAATTAGGCGTGATATTGAATCTTTCACCGAGTGAAGTCATATGGTAAATTTATTGCTATATAGATGGTCTAAAGTGATTGGTGGCAATAAATAATTGCTAGATTTTTTCTCGATGGTAGTAGTTTTGTTCGGCGTTATTTAGCAATCTGGACGCGTATGCAATGTGTCTATCTTTTTCGATCTCGCCCTGGCTTAATATTCCGCCTATCTGCGTAACTTGAGGCATCCGTTGTTAAAATGAATTTTGTGAAATGGAATGTGTGAAATCTGGGTGAAATCTAAATAATGGTTCTTCACATAAATTATCGCGAAGGGTCGTAAAAACGGTTTCTTGAGGCTCTTGCAAGGTTTCTCGAAGCTCTTATCTTTTTTTAAAAGCATACTGTTTTATATTTTTAGCATTACGCGGTCGTGGGAAATTTTTTACTGTTTCAATCTTTTTGAGGTTAGATCGCACGCCTGTCTCACTGATAACGTTTCCCAGATAAGTGATTTCCTTTCTAAGAAACTTGCACTTATCTGGTTCAAGTTGGCTTTGCGTAATCGTTCGGCTAATTTATTAAATTTTTGGGCGTGTTCTGTTAGGCTACTTGCGTATATTACGATGTCGTCTAAGTAAACAATATAAATAGTTCTGTGCCCTGGAAACCTATGCACTTAAAACTCTATCTAGTAGTCTTTGAAACGTGGCTGGAGCGTTTTTTAAGAATGACATGCGTTTATATTCGTAATGACCATAAGGTGTGAAAAAAGTTGTCTTTTGCGCATCTTCCGCGGACATTCGAATTTGATGAAACCCTGATGCTAAATCGAATACACTGAAATATTTCGCGCTTCCTAGTCGGTCTAAAATGTCTCTTATATTGGATAACGGATACGCGTCTCCAAGTATCTTTTCGTTTAATGCGCGGAATTACTAAGCGCCAACGTTTATTCTCTTTTAAATCCGCCTTTTTAGGGACTATCCACAAAGGAGAATTGTAGAAAAATTCTGACTCCGCTATTATGTTTTGCTCTAACATGTCGCCTATTTGTCGATTTATTCTTATGCGCGAGCGAGAATCTATACTGTTTTATGTATGTTATGTATAGGTATAGGTATAGGTATAGGTTGGTTGTTGGTAGTATTAATTTTGTGTTCCATCGCAGTGGTACTCAACTCTTCTCCGGGAGTAGGAAGAGATCGTTGTGTTTATCGAGAAGATTCATTACATGTTCTGTTTCTTCTTTGTTTAAATGTTCTAATCTTAAGAGTTCTTGAACCGCTGATCGGTTTGTTGTATGACATTAATCTCGGTTCGAGTTTCGCGGCCTATTGCTGCCTCTTTCGTCTATTTCCTGTAATGTGATGTGAGAGATTACGATTTCCTTATCGACTTCGCATATTAATTACTTATATGTACGCTTTGCTCTTCCTGTTTGTGACTACCGCGTCTCCAAGATAAACGTCATCGCAAACCCTAAAGCGCGGGACGTATTCAGTTTCGATATTGGAATTATTTCTACCCTAAGGTAGAAAACCTCTTGAAATCGGGCTGGAATAGTTATCGTTTGATCAGAGAAAGATATACGATTTCCTTTCCACTTGATATATCTCTCTAAGAGATTTATGCTTGAAGTATCGTGGAAGAAATCGGAGCCTAAGATCTCTTCCTGCGCGATGGGGAAATTATCTGAGATCATGTGCAGTGCAACTGGGGTGGCTTATTAATTTTGATAGACTCTAAAGTCTCGACGTGGCTCTTCGTGATACCGCTAAAGTACAGAGGGTCGTCGTTTCGAATAATGATTTCCGAGTCAATTTTTCGTGATTACGTTGAGAGCCCTGTGTCTATCATAAAACTAATTTCTCGTGATAAGCCAATCGTTACTATTGTTACTGTCGGGGCATGTGAAAAATCTTTAGGATTTAAGACCGTGATTCGAACTTCTCTTGGTTGATCTCGCGGTTCTCTTTTTCGACTTTTATTGAGTTCATCGGTCTGATGTTCCTCTTTTCGTCCGTCGGGAGTGTGCTACGGTGTTCCGACGAACCTGGCGAATTTCCCGACGCGTTTCTTTACGTGTTATTAAACTGTTTTCCTACATTCGTCGATAATATGACTGAGATTTTTGTAGTATCGACATACATTTTCTCGTTTTTTCTGTTGTTATTGTTCGCGAATTTTGAGCGGTATAAGAATTGTCGTATTTTATGTTGGGCGCTGTAGTTGGCGTGTTATATCGCACGAGATCTGCTTGATTCTGGCGCGTCGCGATGTGGTTCGTATTGCCCAGGACGACGGTATCTATTCTGTGGCATATCCGTATTTCGGCGTGGCTCGGAATTCCGTGAGTGACGATGGTAATCTTGCGCATATCGACTTCCCGGTGGGTCTCGTGAATAATTGTCCGAGCGATAACCGAATGATTTGGTCGAGTGATCTTCATCGGTATTAGGTGTCGTGTTTCTCTCTCTCTCTCTCTCTCTCTCACGGTCGGACCGGGGGTCTTGTTTCGAATCATTGTTTATCTTGTTCTTGTCATTTCGCAATAATTTTAATAGCGGCGAAGGCGTCCGTATGTTGCTGGCGCATTTCCGGGCTTATCTGCAGTCAGTATTTCTAGGGGAAGGCCTTCGTAAAATGATCGCGCAATTAAGCTATCAATCGGAAATAAAACGCGTATCTCATGTCCCTCTGTCTCTTCTTCCGTCGAGAATCGCTGAGTCGAGATCTTTTACGCGACTAATATAGTCTAATATTCACGGTTTTAGATAAATAATACTCAATTCGCAGCGATATTGATTAAAATGATTTTGGATGAGCCGAAGGCTCCGGTCAATAAGTCTATCAATTCGGTAATAGTATTACAAGGTTCATCCTCGACATAGTACGCGTAACTTATTTAGTGCGCGTAACTTATTTATTAATAATTTGGTCAAGTTTCTTTCTGCTGCTGTACTATTTCGCGTGCTCTTCTACATGCTCGGGTAAAATTGCCTAATGATATATTATAATCATCAAAATATGGAATCAATTCCGTGGCTTTCCTGAATGATATTTTCGGGCCTGGTGATTCGCCAGAGGCGAAATTATTCCTTGCTGGAGTTTTTCGGGAGAGTGTATAGTCGAAATTAAGTGGAGGTGGATTCGTCGCCTCTTGGAGTGTGTTGGTCGCGTATTTGTCTAAGCTTGTCGTGCCCACGTTTCTCGAATTTGCGTTTCTCGCGAAACTCTTCCTCTCTGGCGGACATCGATCTATAGAATTTCTCGCGCTTGCTATCTAATTGGCGTTTCGTCTTTTCTATTTCCTCTAGTTTTTGCCTAAGTGCGTTTTCGTGCGCTTGGATGCGGCGTTCTTTCTCTTTGACCGCGTTTTCTATAACTTCTAACTCTTATTCTTTCGTGACTAAATCTTTCGCTCCACCTTCGACCAACGATTCGTATGCTTTGGCTCCCGCGGCGGAGCTCTGGGTAGGGGTTTATTCTCACTACGTGTATGTCCATTGCAGAAAGATTCTAAAGATTCTGGTTTTCGTTTATGTTGAGAATTTGTAAGGATGTAAAGTGAGAAAGGGGGTGATGAAAGAGTTAAGCGAGTTAATCAAAGGGTTAGGGAAGGTGTCAAAAGATTAACGAGGGGATCAAGAGAGTTACTGGAAGAATTAACCAAAGGGTTAAAGGAGATATCGAAGGTATTAATCAAAGGGTTAAAAGGGTTATCGAAAAGATTAACTAAAGAGTTGAAAGGATTAGCAAAAAGATTGAAAGGGTTAATCAGATAATCGAAAGAGTTAATCAAATAATTGAAAAGGTTAATTAAATAATTGAAAGGATTAATCAAATAATTGAAAGGGTTAATCAAATAATTGAAAGTTAATTAAATGATTGAAAATCAATTAAATGGATCGAAGGGATTAATCAAGAAATCAAAAGAGTTCGAACGCATCGCTGTCACCATAAATGTTGCGTCACGGCGATCCAGAATCCAAAAAATATAATTTGGGAGAGTGAGAGTCGTAGCTTACGAGAATCTCAAGTTCGATTAATTTGATTATTGTTGTCGGATCTCACCAATGATTAAAATCGTAGACTCGGAGTCTATCGTAAGGTCTATCTCCCGAGATATAAATATTCCGTGAAGTCGCGTATCATGTCAGTGTAAGTAAGGCAGGAAGTCATTGGCCGATTTCACGGAATAATTACTTCATAAATTTGATATTGTTCAAATCTTTCCGTTATACCGATCGGAATGTAGTACCTCGAGACACCGTGGTAGAAGCTACGGTCGTAAGGAGCTTTGTCTCCGTAGTATTCGTCGCAAATTATCACGTTATTAATATTATGATGGTAAAAGAATGAAATACAGCACAATGCTGTGTCCAGCCACGCTTGATAGAGTAACTCTCGAACTAGATTATTATGCCTAATTATCCTCGGAGGGCACATGTGTGCATTACTAATTAATTATTGTTATTATTAGGCGAAGCGTAGCGAATCTCATTTTCTGGGATTATAGCCGGAGTATCTGTCATATAAGGGCTATCCTCAGAATAAATCAAATATTGTTCGAAGCGATTTATAACGTTACTACACGCGAGACAGAGAACCGGAAATCTAGTTAGAGGCACCTGCACATTATAATTGGTACACTTATATTGGATCATAAAATCCGATTTGAACGAAATGATAGCTAACGTATTCGTGAAAGTGATGATTCGGTGCAGGAATATTATCGTAGCACTCTCGACAAATCGGAGCGGAATTTGTTTCGCGGTTCAAAAGAAGTTAAGCATGCAGCACTCGCGGTGCTTAACCACGATAGGGTGTGTCGGTGATCATTGGATCGATAGGGCGAGCACATGTGTAATGCGTGTTATAATTAAATATTAGTTAAACAATTATTAATAATTATACTTTATTTAATTGAAGTAATCACTAACAGTGCAATGTAATTCAACTACACTGTGTTAGGCTAGAACAATTGATAGAGATGGTAATCCACTTAAGAGATTGTTTATGAATTGTTAATGTTAATAATTAAGATTAAGTGTAACGCGTCGCGGATATTTATTATTCAGAAAAAGGCAGCTGCTACTTGAAGAGCTAGGCAGATGCAGCTGGTCCACATGTGCGACTCTAATGCACGGACGACTCTTACTCAAGAGTGTTTAAGTATCACCACATATGCATCTGTCGCGCTGGAGACAGTAGTGTTTCTTCATAGCGTCGTTTCGAATCGGAAACAGTGATCACCTTTGTTGCTAGTAATAATTATATTGTTAATATAATTGTTAATATAATATTATAAACCAGATATCTCGGGTAGAGATGTTAAGTAAAAGAGGTGAGCGTTTCCTTCCTTCCTTCGTAGAAAACAGCGAGGCTTCTTCGTCATGATGAATGTTGTTTTAATAATTAATTTTAGGAACGGTTGCGGTAATCGTTATTTAATTAAGGATTGTTTATGGATTTATTCAATGAATTACTGAGAATTGATTAACAATTACATATATTTTACTTGAGTATTACAATATTATTAAAATTATATTAAGACAATAGATTAACTAAATTAGAGTAATATATTAAGTTGCAATGAGATTGAAATAGTAAGATATCATCTTTACACAAGGATTGAGTCGGGAATAAGAATTTGACGCGCAACTAACTACGCGGAATAGAAGGTGGTGCGATTGCACTAAGCGGCACCCGGGTTCGTACTATTGGACGTGTCGCTTCGAGTGGCGTCGGTTCTCCCACTACGTCGGGATGGCGCGCTGCGTTGGTGATGGAGGCTTCAGCTCTTCCACTTGCTCAAGACAGGGCCTCATCCCTAGGGAGGGGATATGCAGGATCATATCTATTAAGAATACAGGGATGTCTTTATAAGATATATGCGCAGGGATGTTTCCTAAAGAAATATATTTTAGGCGTGTAAGGACGCAGCCTGCTTTATTATTGTCTATAATTCTTAGTATTAAGATATTACAAATAGCATTACTATAATTGTTTGACTTACGGCCACGACCCATAGGTGCCGCGATGTTGAAAACATGTACGTGGAAATTTTCCGTAATATCAATTCTATTGGCATTTTGAGCTACCGAACTTACGTCTCCATATCCTCGAAAGTTAATCCTCGCGTACCGGACGAAGCAATAATTTTGCCGGACCATGCACTAGATTCCGAATCGAACGATAGTCCTACATAATCCCGGTTCGCACGAACGTATCGCATATGGATAGATTTCGCGGAACACGTTTTCTAATCAGCGAACGATTTTCGCGCCTTCGGGTATCACAAAACTCTCTTTCGAGAATGCCGAAAATTTCGGAAACATCGCGAGTTTCCGCCCGGAACTCTAAGAAATTAAATTGTTCGCCAGTAGTTACAATGGGCCAGATCTAACTTATTTTCTCTGAGGGGGATGCAGGACGCGGGGGGGTACCCGTAGACGCAAAGGGGATGGCGCGGGATACTCGTAGGTGCGGGGAAGGAGGGAGCAGGCGCGGGAAGATCCCGGCGCCACCGCTGCCACTATCGCGATCGCCGTCGTCGCCGCCACTGCCTTCTGTAAGATAAAAAAATAATATAAATAAAAAATTATATATAACAATATAAAAATAATAATTGTATAACGTAAAATATATAAATATATAAATATAAATAATATATATAAGTATTCTTTAAATTTTATCGATAAAATTTTATCAAACTTACAATTCCAATCTTCCGGCTCCGGATCGGGCTCGGAGACCGAAGAGTTTCGCTAAGAAGAAATCACCTTCTTCCTACATATCTATACTCTCCTCACGATTCCAACATCTTTCTGCACGTATAATTTGCGCATTGTTCATGAACCTTCTTACTCTGATATAGCTTCTATGTGTCTCCTGAAAAAAAATATTATACAAAGTGAATTATAACAAAATAATTAGAAAATACTCTATCTATAATTTATACTGAACTTAATCTATCTATAATTTATACTGAACTTACTAGAGGAATTATTAAAACTCCAAACTCGTTCCGTATGACTCTCAGATTGTCGATCATGCTGTACTGGAAAAATAAGAAGTAAAAAAACAAATTCACTAAAATATTTGATACAAATAAAAATGAAACTACTCCTTCAACGGGATACTCATAACGGATCTCGATCAATTCTCTCAGGTTGCTCATTATCGCAGGAAAATTTTTCGATAAAAGTTTTTTTTCTAAAAAATCACAAAATTTTCACTTTTACTTTCACTATCACTTAATCACATAAATGTACAAAAACAATTCTATCACCTACCATAAATGGTAGAACACCCTTGCACATTATAAAAATCACTCATTGCATTAAATACAGCTTGCATATTAAATACAGCTCTTCGTGCTAATTTCTCGCGCGGACACAGCAAAGACTGACGTTGAGAAGCATCCTTTGTCATAGCGAGGCTATCTAGGATACATTTGCGCTGCATATGAAACACTTAAGATCATAAATGTTTACAGACTATGGAACTATAGAACTCTAGATGTCACAAAAAATGTGTAGGTACAAGAGTTCGCATGTTAGAGAAAGATAGAGCGCGCTCGATGACGTTATAACGCGTAACGTGATATCGGGACGGAAGAAATGAATCAATAGACTACAAATCTCTTATTTTTATGACGTAGTTTTTTCAATATGATTTTTACTAGCGCAAAGGATTCAAGACAAAGGATAGAGAATAGAAGAAAATACATATAATGATATGAACGAAAATTTTTGTATTGACATCTTATTACATCGTTTTATTTTTTTCATACGTATTAAAAAGCCAGTAGTTCGCAATCGACGAGCTGATGTCCATTGAAAATGTCGCTATCGTATAGCGTTCGCAGACGCGATGATGAGAATCGAATATACTTGACATCAACCGTATCGAGTCGGGCTAATCGCTTGAACGTTACGTCGATACGCAAACGTACATCGTAGCGTCATTTCGATCATCGTAATGCGTATAGATGAAGAATCGAGACGTGCGAATATAGCATCGTTCAGCGTGCAAACGCAGATAGTTAGCGGTCCAATGCTTATAAAATTGTCTTTGTATTCATTTCGAAGCATTTTTTAAATATTCCATCGTTGCTCATAGAGACTCTTCCACGTTTCGAAAGAGCGACGATTCGTGTCCGCGATGATCTCCCAGGATGATCTCCATGTAATTTGGTGGGTCAACATGGATCCCAATTTCCAAAAATTTATAGTCCGTATTCGTCAGATCGTAACGTCTGTTCAGTAAACGCACCGCATGTTCCGTACTGTGCACATACACAATGTTAAAAAAAATTTTTTTAATTTATATAACGTTGAAATTTACATGTTATATTCCTTCTTCACATCGTTCGATGTCTGCTCTCTTTGGCGAAGTACATTTTTTTCAACCGTACAAGCAGGTATCGCGAGATTGCACCCGCGTAAATTGTGACGTATATGGTAAGTATTGGGTTGTCCGGAAAGTTCGTGACTAACTATAATTTAATAAATGTATACTAAAATTTAAATCTTTTGTGTTTCAATTTTCTTTCAACATCGGCACGAATTTTCCCAATAGTTCTAATAACTCGTATAAACTTGCTTATCCTATCTTACTATCAGGGATGTAATGCTTCCAGTAAGAAACAAAGAAATCTGATGCTTCATGAAAATGCTAACGTTAATTCGCGATTCAATTTTAGAGCTCGATTTCAAATTTATAGAGGACATATATTGGAATTTCTTCGAAGTTCAAATATATTCTAATAACTAAGGAAATTCTGCTGGAACAATATCATCAAGATCTCACAATGAAATTTTCGGGGATTAAGATAGGCGGAAATTAATTATTATTATTTATGTATGAGAAAAACATTAAAAAATATGATAGATTAATTGTATTACATAAATTAATTTTTATATTTACAGAATATGAATTAAGAAATAATGCATGAGCTATACCTTTATAGAAATTTAATTTTATATTGACTAATATTGAAAGATAGTAATTAATTACTTAAGTAATTAATTACTTTTTACACTAAGTATTAAAAGCACTGTTGTTCAATACTTTTAGTATTCCAAATAAGTAATTAATTACTGTCTTTCAGTAATTGGCTAGTATTACTGCAAGGATATATGTCTTTGTAACATCGTTTGTACAAAAAATTTGGAGAAATAAAAGCATTGCTTTTTTTCAATTATTTTTTTACAATGTATATTGAAGAATAAGGATTAACTCGATGTCGTGATGAGTAACAGAAACTTTATAATATTATATCAGTGATTCACACAAACGATCCATACACGCTCTTATTTCTAGACCATATGTCTTCAATCTCAGTCATCTTCTAACGGGGCAAAATCAACATTTACTCGATGCTCGCGTCCTCTCTCGGGATTTTTATATAACTGCCGATACAGGGACTCCCCACATTTTATTTAGTCATGCACTTCGCAGGACATAATTTCAAAGAAAAACATATCTAGAAATGTTCAAACAAAAGAGTACTTTAAAAAGATCTTTATAAAAAGATCTTAACATTAATTCTTATTCAGATAGAGATATTCGTAACTTTTAATTGATATATTAAAGGGAATAAACGAAATTTAAATTTAGGTTGTTCGCAGACCTTAATTAATATAATAGTAGGCCACGGCTTTAAGTATTCCGCGCATGAGAAGATACGAAGAGGTCCCTCATGTTCTCTAATCTATGTTGATAACTTCATAAATATCATTAAACTTGGCTTTATATATGCGGTAGGGGCTTAAGTATTTCGCTCACAACTTTCTCCAGGACTCAGCTGGCTTCGCTATGAGGTCTCCTACATGATATTTGGACGCAGTCTTACGTCTGAGATTGTAAGTTTTACAGTTTTCGGACTGGACTTTAAGAATTTGCTCCTTAGCTTTATCTCGCAGATAATTACGTTCTTGAATTGCGATTGGAATTCCTGTTCAATTATTTCGTTTAATGTAAGATCGGTTTCTTCGCGCATCTGTGTACCGAATAACAACGTAAAGGATGCTGTGTTTATACTATGATGATAAGTCGAATTTAATATCCATTGTAACTTTTCCTGTACCATGTGTTTGTATCACTTATCTGGATCATCAATGGTTAATTTAGAGAACACAACAGTTGATATACTAGGAGAGTTCTAACCCCCGGGGCTAGAGGAGAGCGCGGGGGGTACTCGTGGCGTGGGGGAGAAGGCGCGAGGGGGAAGGCGCGGGAAGTCTCCGGCGCTATCACGTCGTCGTCGCTGCCTTTTATAAGATGAAAAATAATATAAATAAAAAAATATATAACAATATATAAAAATAATGTATAACGTAAAATATATAAATATAAATATACAAGTATTTCTTTTTTTTTAAATTTATTCATAAAATTTTATCAAACTTACATTAAACTTAATTCCAGTTTTCCGGCTCTGGTTCAGGCTCGTACGGGCGGAGGCCGAAGAGTTCTGCTGAAAAAAAATTTCGTTCTTCTCAAATATCTAGTAATTCCTCCCGGTCCCATCGCCTCTCTGCATATCTCATCCTTCTATTAAATATGTTTACGAATCCTCTAATGTTAATGTAAATCCGATGTGTCTCCTGAAAAAAATATTGTACAAAATAAATTAGAAAGTACTCTATCTGTAATTTATAATTTATACTGAACTACCAAAGGCATCACTAGAACCCTCACTTCGTTTAATAATTGCAGCCGCACAACTCTTTGGTTGTCGACTACAATATATTAGGTGTACAAAAAAGTTCTGAGCTTTAGACTTGATACAACCGAAATAACAATTTAAATTTTATATATCTTCCCGCCTTTTTGTGGTTTTAAAGCGTTA
>Ga0157363_1005782_pt1 | contig 11582 bp, 6 predicted proteins | sample AttsexASBM1_FD_111477 | JGI IMG/M metagenome (GOLD analysis project Ga0157363, IMG submission 111477) | Fungus gardens microbial communities from leaf cutter ant in Ribeirão Preto, State of São Paulo, Brazil - Atta sexdens ASBM1 | ecosystem: Host-associated > Fungi > Mycelium > Unclassified ...
AAAATATAAAAATAAAATTCCAGTAATGATTCCGTGTCATTTTGCCTATTTAAGCTCTGTTTCTGTCTTTTAATATGAACCATTTTTTAAATTAGTCATTTGTTATAGGATGGTTCACTATCTAAAATTTTGACGCTATTCCAATCAAAATCATGATTAAAATTAATCGATGGTCAGAAATAACGGAAGGAAATGATGTTTTTTTATTTATGTCTGACGTTTATTTAATTTAGTTTTTAATTTTCTTTTGGTCTAAACAACATAACTTGCCTCATAATTCTCACAAGAGATTTTATACACAACTTCTTGGTGGAAGTATAAGTCGAGATAGTATTTACCCTTTTTATGTATTTTTTAAGGTGTTAGAAATGGAATAGGATAATTTGCAAGTTTGAGAGCTATAGGCAAAAAATTTTTCAGAAACAGACTTAACATACGGTACAATAAAATATTTATCTTGGACTTTGTCTTTCTTATGTGAATGAAATTATTATCTGTTTTATTTTTATTGAATATGGTAATTAATTCTTTTTTGTATGGTAGAAAAATTAAGTTAAGAGGATAACCATTATCTAAAAAATATGAATAGCATCAATAAAATTCCTTTGTTAAAATTTAGAGTGAGATAATAATACAACTGTATCATAAATAACTCTTTTTTTATGACACAAAGGATGGGAATGAAAATTCAAAAATTTACTTGAAAAGGTTGTTTTTTGATACTTATCAAAAATAATTTTATTTTCATCGACAATAACAGCAATATCAAAAAACTTCAATCTCTCATTATTCCTAAAAAATTCTGTAGTAAACTTTAGTCTTGTATGTGACGAATTAAAAGTATCAAGAATGTCATTTAAAGTATCAGAAGAGGCTGCTAATATAATGTCATCTACATATCTAAAGTAGAAAGAAAATTGTGTAGATAATCAATAACTGATGATTCTAGATCTTGTAAAATTATTTCAGCTATAATAGGGGATATTTCAGCTATAATAGGGGAAATCTCATGGGGATCGAAACATATCTCTTGCTTCTTTTTAATTATCCTGCAAGTTTAAAATTTGAAGTATCATTCGTTTTAAAATTATTTCAAATGTAGTTAAAATTAGATCACAAAGCGGTTAGTTGATGTCGTGTAAAAATGCGATTTCTACGACAGCAACATTTCTGTAGGAATTCTGTCTTGAAAACGCCATCTTCTTCTTCCTCTTCCTTTTCCCGTTCTCTCTCTCTCTCTCTCTCTCTCTCTCTCTCTCTTCACTACGGCAAATTAAGCTTCCCAAAACACCGCGAAACTGTTAATTAAGACTCATTATGCACGCTGCGGGGGATGGTTATCCGGGATAGAAGGAAGGTGGCCGTAGCGGAGGATGAAGACCACGAAGAAACCGGAGAGAGGAAAGGGAACAGAGAGGCGAAGGAGGTTTAGGCGGGGGTGATTTAACCTGAGTACGAACTTCTTAATACCACAGCTGCAGTTGGGTTCATTGTGGGATCAATACGGGGAGAGCTCGTGGTAGTGGCAGGCCAAGTGCGATTGGCCCTGACGATCGAGCACGGTGATTGGCCGATGTCGGCACTGCCAGGAGGCGGATCCTGCCGTCGCGGTCCCCAACGTGTTGGGGTGATGGTAAAGGGGAAAGAGAATACCAACGTCAGCTCCGCTCGAAAACGACGGGACGGCTCTAGAAAAAGACAGCGACAGATTCTATGGAGAGAGGGTGATACACGGTGTCGCGTATGGGGGGTTTCAGTTTGTGTTCACCCATCAGAGACACACCACCATCGGCGATACGCTCCGTTCACGTTGCAAGGGTGAGGGCTTGCTTTTCGTTCTCCACTGGTCATTCTCTTGTTCTTCAAGAGAATCATCTGACTTTTGCGTTAAATCCGAAGAACGTGTCGCGATCGAACGAGCGTGATCTTACTATTAAAGACGGTGTTATCGAGAGTTTTTGGAAAAATAGATAATTGGAAACAATTGTGAGGCAAGTAGTGAGTGTCGTTTTAAATTTCGCAATTATCCATACGTATGACATATGAAATGACGAGGACGGTGACAGTAGCTACTAGTTAGTGAAGTGTCGATGAAGTTTTAATAGAAGAAAGCAGTTAAATAGTTTGATCAAAACAGTAGTTTCGTCAACAAACTATAAATTGTGAACAATTGAAATTTGTTGAGGGGAAAAAAGAAAATGTTGCGAAGGCTAATTACTGGAAGAAAGCTTACAAAAGAAAATTTTGAAAAGTGAGGTAATAGAAGTAATAGAAGAGGAAGTGTCTTACAAGAATTTTTCAGATATTTTTATATGTCTTGCTCAGTTTTGTGAAAATTTTAGTTGAAGATATGTTCAATAATTTGACATATCCCCAGCTAATGTCTACTTAAATCTTTTTGCATTCAGCTTATAGAGAAAAAAAAGAAGAGCAATCGATTTATACAACTTTTTCCATCAGCTTAACTATCTCGAAAAATTATTAACAATTTATGATTCACCATGGTTCAGTGATTTCTGAGAAAGAACAATTAAAATTATTTATTCTTTACTAAACTGCTTATTATCAGCTATAATACATTTCGCATTTTAATTTTAATAGAAATAGTCATTATTATATTTAAACAAAATTGATAAGTATATCTTATTGTGATTGCAAATATCTTATCTCTTTCGTAATTATCTCTTTCACTTTTTGCAAATATTTCCTTCCTTTATTAATGATTATATATTTAGATAACGTATTAAAATTGCATTTGAATAAATGAGGAATCTGAAATGATTATAGATATTGAAACACGCATCTTGAATTAATATCGTATTGTTTGATGAATTTTGGATCTTAAATGATTGCAAATGGTGCAAAAATAAAAAATGATAAGACTGTTAACAACAATACGAGTCATTTAATTTTCTTTATAAACAGTGTGAACTATATACTATTAATTTAATATACATATCTAAATATAATAATTTAAAATATTTAAATTGATCGTATTAAGCCGAAGAAGCAAAACTAGAGTATTCAAAGAAAGCTGTTCGACATTATTGTTGACATTATTACATTGAATTATATCTCGCTGTCGCTGTATGCTACAGCACGGACCATTATCATTAGTGATGATTTAATCACTTTAGTGACCTTGGATGATCTTGAACGTTTGATCCGATCGTGGCCATCGTGAGCCATCGACGGAGTTGGAGGACAATTTTAGGAGTGGTGTTGTTCGAAAGAGTAGTGCGACGTTCGGGTACGCAGGTCTGCAGGCCAGCTCTGGGGTGCCGGGCCCGGGCGGGGTGATGAGCTGCTCCGATGTGATGTATCAATATTATCCTTACCTGTACCAGACCCATCGGCCACCGCCGCCGCATCCGACCCATCCTCATGCGGCCCCGCATAGTCACCCTCACGCCAATCCGCATGCGGCCCACCATAGTCCAGCTAGGCCGGCGCCTTTCCAACCCTTTCCAGCAGCCACGACGACACATCAGTATGACAGGGTAAGTCGAACTTCTATTTTGATTTTAAAATAATGGTAGTGTTAATCATCTTATTTGAAATTTTATTAATTCTTATGATTGCAAAGCAAAAAAATTTAACTCGATAGGATCCTTTAATAAAGGATTTTTCAATCAATAGTAAAATAAGAATAAAAAAAAATAATTCTAAAAATTTATAAAATTAATTCACGACTAGTCTATAATGTAGCAGTCCCTTATAGAAATTTAATACTGGCCAATTTAACTGGCTTTCTTGCTGAATGAATTTCTTATTTTAAATATTAAAAGTTATTATTCAGTACTTTTAATACTCTAGGTAAGGAATTAATATGTATCTTTTAGTAATAAATTAGCTAGTATAAATGTAAGAGATAATATGTAAATATAAATTATTCCTTAAAGTGATAAAAAATTTCAGTGTACGAAGGTATCACAAGATAAATAAATAATAAGTTGATTATATATTCGGTTGTTGATTGATTAATTATCCTAATCCTGCAATACAAAATTTATCACTAATAGATGAAATACAAAATATTGTGCGAAGGCGTTAATAAAATGCTTTAGAACACTCAACATTTCAAGGGTCCATCCATGTATTTTTATAACCCCCATTCTGTGGTCGCCTGTCCCTTTAAATTGCCCAAAGCAATTAAAAACAGACCTACGTTAGTCACCAAGTTAGGCGCGTAATAAAAAAAAACTATAGCCATTTATAACAAGTTTTATTTGTATTTTACATAGACTGTCTTCGCTTTTACGGCACTTGAACACTCTTTATTGCTATATAAATTAAGTCAAGAAGATGATTTTATTGAACAGAATATATTTATTCTTTATTTAGCTTATTATCAGATAAATTGTATACAATCTTTACTAAAAATTTTTCTTAAATTAATTAATTCTTTTGAAATTTAGTGAAGATTAGCTATTGAATTCTTGAATCTCTTTGATCTTTAATCTTTGACTTAACTTCGTCTTTAAGCTTGCTAATGCTTGATTCTTGGATTGAAGTTGTCGAATAACAAATAGCCCCCTCGAATAGAATCATTCTATTCTTAATTTCTCAATTTTTTGTACGAATATCGTCTAGTGGTCTTTTCTAGAATTCAAGGAGTATCGCCGACGAAACAATATTTCGCTCAGTTTTGCGCATCCTGAAATAGTTTCGAGACGGCAAGAAGGAAGGAGTTTTCGCGAGTAACGCGTGGAATCGCCTGTGCATCATTTTAATTTGTCTGCTGGGAGGTCAGGCGTGCTCCTGCCCTCGACGAGCATCCATCCGTGCACTGTGGGGTGTCGAGCGTTGTTTTGCCATCTTTCCCGGACCGGTGGGAAAGTAATGTTCCTTTTTTCCAGCACCAATCTCTCTTAGGTAATATTAAACTGCTTATAACTAGTGATACGCACCGGGAATATTCTTGGAAGCATATTCTTGGAAAACGAAGATATTCTGAGAACGAGAATACTGTGAGAAAATTCTGAAAATATATTTCGCGATAATACCTTTTAGATATTATTTTAGAACCAATATTTTTCGAAACTACTGAAAAGTAAGAAAAGCATGATTCTGGGGAAATTTATTGTAGGATAAAATGTTCACGAAGTATTATAATCGTTAAAGAAAAAGTTTGGAGATTAAAAACTGTCATGACTTAAAGATTTACAATTTTTTCGACTTTATTGCATCATTCGTACACCGATTATTTTAAAAACTATAAGAAATGATTAAAAAGTAAATTTAAGGATAATTGGGTAGTTACGTTCTGGTATCTCATTTAATCTTAATATGTAAATGAGAGTCTTTAAAATTTATCGACCGAAACACGAGAAGAGGAAAGAAAAAAAAGAAGTATATCTTCTAGAAAGTAAAAGTTTCTCAGGACTTTGCAAAGTCAAAAATTTTTATATCATAGAATAAATATATATAAATTTTATTTTGGGATTTTTAAATTGATACAGTTTTGGACATTAAAAGTTCAGGATTTTCTTTAATTAAAAACCCTAATGATAGAATTCTTTTCATTCTTGCATTCTATATATTCATGTAAATGCATATATATTTTAACTACAAGTTCCTTTGAAATTTAATTCCTTTTAAATTTAACCAGAATTTATGCAATTAAACAAATCCGGCGATCTGTCTCTTTCTCTTTTCAAGATATATAACAGTAAAGTATATATCAGTGGTCCATTTATCTATCAATCTTCCGGAGACATTGTAGAAATGTGAACGTCCCGACGTTCTCTTTTCTTTTCCCTTTTTCTCTTCCGTTCTCCGTGGTAGCGATCGCGAGATAACACTCGGCAAAAGCGTGAAGCGCGCGCGATACGAGCAAAGAGGAGCAAAGGAAGGAAAGCCGATCCCGACAGTCGGACAGGACAGGTTCTCCGCGAGGGGGTTCCCCCGAGGGAAGTGAAGGGTTCCCGCGGATTCCCCAGCTCATATCCTCGTCGAGCCCGGGTAGTTCACGCGACCGCGGCGACACGATTTTACTTTTATTTAAATCTTTCTCCTTTCTTTTATTTAGGGCCTAAGGAACCGGGAGAAGCGTCGCTCATTTTGCTTCTTTGCCGCAGCCTTCGCTCTCTGTCCTCCGGTCTCTAAATTAATAGCCGCGCTAGTGTTTTTCACAGTGTGTCGGCCGCTACGTTCTGTGCGCGTGTATGCGTGCGCGTATGAAAGCGCGTACCGACGTGACGCGCGTTAAAAATGCGCGTCGTTTTCTCACGAGACGCACCGAAACCGCCGTGCTTTATCGTTCTCCGCTCACTTAGCCGAGTAAGAGAACGCCCGTTCAAGTTTGTGGTATAAACCCCACTTGCGACGAACGATACACGAGATACATCGCAGAAATTGCAATTCTTTCAAACCGCGAGTATTAAAAACCGGAGAACAATTTCCGGATTCTTACATATCGTGAGATGTAACGATATTTATTATTTGATACTCACAATCAGTATAACTTTAGATTTATCATTAATTAGGATGAAAAAAATTCAATGATCATTTCTATTCTTGATTCCTTTTTTTAAATAAATTTTATTCTTTGAAACAAAACAAAAACTTTTAGAAATAATCAGATAAAATTCGCTGACTAGTCTCATTTTGCACAATACGAAGGTTTATAAAAAATTAAATGATGAGAAATACGATTCATCGGAAAAACACGTGTGCCAAAGGAGGAATAGGTGCTGGTCTCAGAAGAAGCTCATAAGAACCTGGCTATCCTTCATTAGCACTCTTGTTACCTGACCAATGTTTCTTCTGCGTACAGCTTCAACGCACACATATGATGACTGCACTGTTATACGTGCAGTCTTGCACCATCACCGCAAGTTATGTCACACAGATTGCATTCGGTCGCAATCGGTTAATGAAAATAGAGTTAACGAGAACTCAATATAGCATATTATTTGAAGAAGTTTAGATAACGTTCTTATCTGACATTTTTGCGAAATTTGTACGAAATTTATAAAAAATTTCGGGTTTAGTCTCTCTCTCTTGAAGATTTTAGAATCGTGAAGGAATTTGATATCTGCGCGAGGAACTCGAGGAGACAAGGATTCAAGATATCTAGAATTCAAGGAATCTATAGATTACGAGCGATTAGAATTCAAAATGTCCAGAATCTGGGGCATTTAGATACAGGGTACCTCGAACTTGTGTAATTCGTAGTCGCATTCGTAGACTTCCGGAGCGAAACCGAAACAACATCGTCAAGTGTTGCGTTAATCGAATTCTACGTATAATTACCCAGTTCACTTGAGATCTCTTCAGTAACGATAATAAGCTATCAGTTAACCTACCTCAGGAAACTGGTAGAGAAACTCTGTGCGAGAAAGAGATCGAAAAAGAGAAAAATAGAGCGAGAGAGAGAGAGAGAGAGAGAGAGAGAGAGAGAGAGAGCAAAGGCGAGATAGAGTGAGAAAGGGAGAGTAGTCGTAAAAGCGCATTTTTCTCGGGTATCTGGCCGATTAATGAACCGATGTCGTCGCCAGGACCACCCCGAAGGATACGCGTACGGGACGTGCATCCCTCGCGAGATAGACCGACAGCAGTCCAGAACTATAATACCTAGCCTATAACCAGCTCCTGTCCGTCCTCCTAGCAGCAGGTCTCAAACGGACCGCGCCTTTACCTGACCAAGTTTTACGATCGTCGCGCCGAGGTGGCGATGTGTCCTCGTGTTATCGTCCTGGCGGGATCTGTCCTGGCTAAAGCAGGCTCCTGCCATGACTTCTTTTATTATATTTCTCTTTCTTCCCCTCTTCCCTCTTTTTCTTACATATCCTTTTCCACTAGCGTTGTGCTTCTTGCGATTAACGAATGAAAGACACTACTTTGCGATCTGCAATCAATGCATTCGTCAATCTGATCAGTATTTTAGAAACTGGTATTCTAGAAACGAAAGATAGACGGTAATGATAAGAAAGATCTATTTTTACTTATTTCTGCTTAAAGAAATGATTAGAATAATAAATGATTAGAAATGCATTGTATTATTTAATCTCTATATAATTAGTACACACACGATGATTTTTTGGTTCTTTATTACATACGATTACATACGATTACATACATCATTCGTATTCTGGATTAATTTTTATAACTTTTATAAGCATAAAAAATTATTTGATGATTTTTATATATATATATTTTAACGTCTTTAGAAAGTGTTTATAAAGTTGTATATTTAAAAAAAGGAAAAGATACTCTTTAAAATGTTTAGAGTGAAATATAACTCTAAAAAATGAAATCTCACTTTTAAAAATTAATAATTGAGTCATTCTTTTCAAACATGGAAACATGGCTGAATTGTCGCGTCACTCTTTTTTAGAATTAAATTCCAAAGATCTTAGAGAGCAGAGATTATTATTTAGCTAGATATTTCTAATATTTAAAAAAATGTGTAAGACACGAATAATCCATGTGTTACTATAAAGGATTAAGAAGATCAAAATCAGTCTTTACATTTTAGAATTTCGATATTTTGAATTTTCTTATTTTGAGTATTTCTAATAACTTGCTAGACTAATTGTGTCATATCTTTATACATTATATTCTGATGATACAATTCACTTGACGCTATTTCTTCTATTTTTTAAGTCAATTAATTATACGAAGTCATCGAAACAATCGATTTACTTTTCAGCGGACTGTATACATATATGTTGTCAATCTTCTGTAGTATCGATACGATGCCGCGCATTTCAAGCCCTGGCATTCCCGTCGCATCGTATTAGGAGAGATCGACTACTACCGGCCGATAATTTGTTGTTCTCGCTTCACTGGAATAAATTTCCATCGGGACTAGTTTCTCGGCCAACGCCAGCCCTTTGCGCGCTATTAAGCGCAAAGACCTTTCGCCTGCCGTCTTTGCATTCCACCCATGAGATCACTGTCACAAACGTTTATACAATCTGTCGCGGAAAATTGCAGAAAATCTACAGAATGCGACGCCGATTTCTAAAATCGCAGAACAACGATCCCGGCAGCTGAGTGGAACTCGGTCTATTGCGATTGCGAAACGGGAAGCCAATGTTGCTTCCATAAAATTCCATGAAATGTAATGAGTCGAAGAAGTGGAATTACAATCGTATATTTCATATAGGCTATGAATAAAGATAATGACGATTGCGCGTATCAATAAGGAAGGAAAGTGAGGCAGAATGATTACACAACATGATGCATTAACATCGCTCAAAGATTCTGGCAACAATTTACTTTTTATGAACCATTAACTTTGTGTAGTAACTTTGTGGTAATATACCGAATTAAAATGATAAATTTAAAAATCGAAAATTGCAAAATTTTCAAAATTTTCAAATATTTGATAGGTTTGGAATAATGTATATATTTTCACAAGATACATACCGTTATAATGTATAGGTGATTTTAATAACACACTGTTAAATTTATAATGTTTTGTAATATTTTGATTAAAAATAATTCAAATTATGCCCCATTTGAATTATTGTTATATTTTTAATCAAAATATGATTTAAAATACCAGGCTCGTAAAATCACAAAACAAATAAAAAAAGGATAATTGTCAGTAATCAATAAGTAATATTTAATGTATTTAAAAAACAAGTTAATATGAATTTTTATTCTCAATTATGATAAAACGACAAATTGTAAACGAAATTTAAAACGTTTCGACTTTATTTATATATTTTTTAATTATTACATTAATCTTCAATTTGAAATATTATATCTTAACATTGCTAATATAATTAATGGCATTAAAATCTTAAATTAAACTGACAGCATATTTTGTAGTATTTTTCATCATTTCTATACACACACATACACTATGTTGTTCCTACTCAATATATCATTAATTTAATTAAAAACGGAAAAAATTAAGATTAATTAAAGAATTTAACAACCTAAGAAAATGTATTAAATTTGACTCAAATTTTTATTTTATTATTTTAGTTTATTATTTAGTATATACATTTATGGATGCTGTTTACTTCGAAACAAATTACAGAAATGAATGATTTACTTTTTGACACATGAAAATTACAATATAAATAACAAAATGTTATTTAAGAGATCGAATTAAATAACATTGGATTCCTTTTGCTTTTTTAATATCTAACATCATATTATTGATAATAATCATTAAAACTTCTCATGTTTTCTTTCTGTATACTTTGAATTCTTTTATTTTGCAAAACGGAGTTCAACTATCTATAATATATGTATTCTTACCACCGACACTCAAATATTTTTTTCCCGAGCATTTCCTGGATCTCAAGATTTAGGGCTCTACGCCACTGTATGAACCACGCAGAAAATTTGCCCATAAAGCGGCGCGGAACGATCGTACACTTGCCCGTAAAAGAAAGAAAAAGCGAAGAGCGAGCGGTACATTTAAACGCTCCCCACGCGGCTCACGGTATATCGGGAGTTCCCAGAGAGGTACGTAAGACCTTATGCTACGTCTTTACTTAACCCCTTGACCATGCGATGAACAACATTTTTCCAACGCGACCGTAGGGAGTTCTCTTCTGCCGTTCCCCTCGCATGAATAGCTTCTGACATTTGCCGTCATGGTTACGCGAGTTACCTGGTGCCGACGTGGCGTTTCGATATCTCGTTACGATGCCCGCAGTGTGGTTGGAGAAGGAAAAACGAATTAATTACTATCAATCCGCGCGTCGATGGAAGCGCGAGTCGTAAAAGTTAGCTAGACCAGCCGGCTGGCCGGCCGGTCGGCTGACCCTGTCGAAGTCGAAGAGGTGCTGTTACTGCACACCAGCTATGAGCTACGATCGCCATCTTCGTTGAGCTCGGTTGAACAGGGAGCATCGACATCACCAGTAAAATCTTTTCTCTCTGCCTCTTCTTTCTCGCGCTTTCTTCTTACTGCACCGCAAAAATCATTGGCCATTTATTATTTTGAAGATGTCAAAGAATTATGATTCACATTACATGAATCTTTAGAACTTTAGATGTTTTGTTAGACCCAGACAACGAAAGTCCAAAAAGGAGACATAAGATGTTTTAAAAAGATGTCTTTTTATGAGTAGCGATTAACTTTTTCTTTAGAACGGAAACGTGAAAAGTGAAAATTTTATGAATTGTATGTACATATACACATACATACAAAAAATTTTCACTTACATTTTTCTCTAGGGATAAAGTTACATGGGATCATTACCCTGATATCTGAAAGATATCTTCATGATGTTCTTCAAGACATCTTATGTCCGCATTTTAGATTATTGGCTAATTAAGTGACGAGAATTTTATAAGCATTTATAATGCTAATTTAAACACGACTTTAAATTTCAAAATTCTTGCATATATCTACTCTCAGAGAAAAAAGATAATGATAACAACTAAAACGACAATTATACGAGTTTTATGTGCAGAATTTATGCGTGCATAGTTATAGTAACTGCAAGTATAAAATATTTTATTCGATTATTGTACATTAATTTTACACATATTAGGTGTACAACTTTGCTTCCGCCGTTTTCCTATAGATGGCTTTAGCGGTAAGTGGTGGTCGAAATAAATAGATCATAGACGTCATACAATAAACTTGGGCATCTGTCAACATA
>Ga0157363_1005783_pt1 | contig 11582 bp, 10 predicted proteins | sample AttsexASBM1_FD_111477 | JGI IMG/M metagenome (GOLD analysis project Ga0157363, IMG submission 111477) | Fungus gardens microbial communities from leaf cutter ant in Ribeirão Preto, State of São Paulo, Brazil - Atta sexdens ASBM1 | ecosystem: Host-associated > Fungi > Mycelium > Unclassified ...
ATATATATATATATATATATATATATATATATATATATATATATATATATATATATAATTATGTTACGAAATTCGCTTACCTTTAGGCCCAAAACATCTTCCCTTTCATTAGTTTTATGCTGAAATCAGAAAGGATTTTCAAATTATTTAATCAATTTAATTTAATATTTAAGTTATATTCATTAAATTAATATATTATAAAAAGTTTTATATTATTAAATGTTACGATCATAATATAATAAATAATGGATAAATATATTTCTGATGTATCTTCAGATTTTTCATTACTATAAGTTATAATATAAAATTAATATATATATATATATATATATATATATATATATTTATATAAAATTATAATATGTATAACGATTTATAAATTCTTTAACGGGAATAAACACACCGTGCAACGAATGAGTCTGTCGCTTTCTCCGCGAATGCGGTCATAGCTATTGCTATTGTTTGTCAGTGCGTGGAACATTTTTCGAGAAAATTGTCCTCCAGAGAATCCGAGTAAATCATTAAAAAATCAAAGTAAATTCGATGCGGTGCGCCTAGCGCAAAATTAATGACGGTCGATAATGCTCGTCAAATGCCTATAATACCGATAGCCAGGCCGCGAGCGGCACACAAAAGCGGCAGGATAGAGTTAGGCCGAGAAACGCTTGAGCCATATGCCTGTCGCGGGAAAATCCGTTTGAAGAGCCAGTTTTCCCGCCAGTCGAGTCAGCAACGTCGCGCGGCGCGACGCGGCGCAACGCAACGCGGCGACGAGAGGCGTCGAGAGAAAGAACGAGTCGGTCTGCTAAGCGCGAGGCGTCGGGGAAGAGAACGGCGCGGGAGGGAAAGGAACGGGCGGCCAAGAAGAGACGGAGAGAGGTGGCGAAGAAGAAAAAGAGAGAAAGAGAGAGAGAGAGAGAAGCTCGAAACGTGACAACGCCGCGCTAATGCGTTGTAGACTCGGTTCCGTGCTGATACCCACGCTCCGAGGCCTCGCCTCGCCTCACCTCGCTTCGTCTCGCCTCACCTCACCTCGCCTCGCCTCGGCTCGCTTCAGCTCGTCTTGCCTCGCCTCGCCCCGCTCCGCCTCGCCTCGGCGGGAAGCCGCCGTTGTCTCGGCGTAGAACGAAATATTTCTACCGGCAAACTTTCTACTCGGCGAGTACCGAGGGTTGCCGTGCGACCAGGTTACGACGACTAGGGTGGTAGATATTCGCGCGCTTCCTCTTAATTCGTCAGGAATGCATCGTGGTGCGCGACGCGTATCCTTACGGTGTAAGATTCTAGTTTACGGAAATGGCACGAAAAAAGAAAAAAAACGGAGATACCGTTAATACTGATATTCGCTGATGCTTCCGCTAGTCACAGCGGAAAGTTCATTTGTACGGGTGGAGAGGGAGATGGGGAAGGAGATTTCGAAATAAAGGCAGAGAGCATTTATAAGTGCTATTCCCCAGTAGAAACAATTTAAACAATTTCGCTACGCGTAAAAGTCAAGCTTCGACTTCAATTACAATCGTAACGCTTTTAGACGAGGCAGCGCGGTATAAAATATTAAAGCGTAACTGAACCCTTCGTACATTATATACAGTGTGTAACGTGTAGCAATGGTATATTATGTATACGCGATGTGTGTATGTATGGCGGCGCATCGTTTGGCTTCCGACCAAATATACGCTCGATCGATCGCACCTACCGATCCGTGGCGAGCTCTCGCTGCCGCGCGCGCTCGCGAGAGAGCTAAACGCGGACGGAACGGATAACACGGGGGGCTTTCGAAAACGCTGCGTTCGATCGCCCGCGCGTTGTTTTATACGTGGGCTAGTGCCGCACGGCCGGCAAGAGAGAGAATCGAGTGCGGCGCGCGCGCGTTTCGATCGAATTTTGCAGTTCGCCGGGACGCGCATGTCCGGCGCGGTATAACACGGCGAGCGACGTTTATATGTAGAAAATATTCGCGGTTGAAATTCGAAAGGTAGCTAGCTCGGGCAGCGTTTCTTCGACCGACGCGACGTCGGTCGGAGCAACTTTCTAGTTTAGCCGACGCATGTAGCGAGAAACGTATCTGTATACGTCCTACATATGTGGACGCACGCACTTACAGTCGCACCGGGAATGTGTGCATGCGGGCATATATACACACACACACACACACACACACACACGCGCGCGCGCGCGCGCGTATATTTCTCTTTCTCTCTCTCTTCTTCGCTCGTACACTTATTTCTATCTCTTTCTTGGCCTCTCTTAGTATCTCTTTTTCTCCTTCTCTCCTTCTCTCTCTCTCTCTCTCTCTCTCTCTGCCCTTCTCCGACGGTCATGTGGAGGAAAACTGGTTTCAAGAGAATAGAGCAACTGTGCGCCTTACCAACAACAGCCACGAAGAACGAAAGCTCCGACACCCTCGCGCATGAGTTTAACATCATATCCATATATGTTACATACGAGCCGCGTTTGACGGAATAGGGACATAAATCAGGAAAAACTTTGACATGTATCTTGTGCATAATTGTCGGGATGAGGTAAAATTCTAAAATATAAGTAGCAAAAGTACGACTATCGATTATATTTCGGAATTATCTAATTTCTTTCTTCAGTTATGAATTTTTTGATCAATTCGAAATTTCTATTATGTTCAATGAAATTATTATAAAACAATCGACATCAATCAAGAGATCAATCAAGAGATTTTACGAAATTAATATCAAAAATTTTTATTTCTTGAGATAATAAAAGTCCATTTTGTTATAATATTATTATTTCAATTTTATAGTTTGATATTAATATCAAAATAAAATTCAGAAAATAAAGATACGGAATATTATTGTCTTGAAATGTTATTTGATTTAAAATTATTGGATTTATAACATCGCAAAAGCAATATCTTTAATTTAAGTTTCTGTCTCAATCGCTATAAATATGTCGATTATTCTTAAAAGGAAAATTTGTTCGATTCTGTAAAGATCTATCGGAGAGCGACTTTTCTGTAAAGTGATTTTGAGTTTTTTTCCATCCACTCGAACGTAGCTCGCGATAGGTACCGTGTGAGAGAAATGTCGATGATATTCTCCTGTATACAGCGTGTTATGTAAAATGCGAGTTTTGTAATGCTACAGGAGGAACAAAGTTTTCACAATTACGACACCGAAATGGGTTTAACGCGGACAGTGGATGGACGATGACCCTGTTTTCCTCTTCCATCCCTCTGCCGTTTGTTGCTACTACAAGGCGAATAATTCACGGAAATTTATCTCTCACAGTGGAATCTTAATATCTATATTTCGAGAGTATATTCACGTTTTGCAAGTCGACAGCCTTCGTCGAGGATCGTTGTCGCGGTTGGAAGCGCGGATCGAATTAAAAAAGCACGCGTGAATGATGGCCTCGAGATCTTTAACGCAGTGCGCTGCTTTATCGGTAGAGTCTCGTTACAGGTAGCAGGCATCTAATCTTGTAATTTTGTCTGGTCTTTTTTCCACTCCGGGCACCCGTTTCTCTTTATCCTCTGTCTCTATCTCGCTCTGCGCGCTCATTCCCTCCCTCTACATCTCCTACTTACTCGACATCCCACGTATACCTATACATATAAATAGGTGTATATACAATTTATATGTATATATACACAAATACATACATACATATATATATATATATATATAATATATATAAGTATAAAATATATATATTTTATATAATATAAAATATATATATATATATATTATAGATACATATATACAGTGACGTACGCGAGACTCCCTCCGCAATATACGTATCCTCGTCTGACTTCGGGATAGTTTTACCCTCGCGAGTGGGCAACGGGTTGATTGCACTGGCGGCTCCGCATTTGCCGGCTATCTTCCTCTAGTATATTCGCTCTCTCGCTCTTCGCTCTGTTCTCGCTCGCTCTGTTCATCACCCACTCCCCTCTCGATATCACGTTGCCGTTTCTCTCGTTCCCTCTCATCCAGTGTCGAGCCCATTGCTCGTTCTTTCCTTCCCTCTTTCTCTCTCTCTCTCTCTCTCTCTCTCTCTCTCTCTTGCTTTCCCATTCCCTCTTTGTTTCTCGTTCGGTCCTCCTCCGACCGACTCGTGCGACCAACTCGCTTCCCTCTCTCTCGCGCGCGCTTCGTCCTTTTTCTCTGTCGGTCGTCCTTTCGGTCTCTCTATTTCTGTCACCGTCTCCCTCTCCGCCCCCCCTTTCTCGTTCCCTCGTTCTCTCGCGTTGCCTGACGAGCGCGAGCGAAGGGATGGAGAACGAATAGGGGTTTCCGTGGTAACGCCCCATGCACGAGTAATGCCTTCCCTCCTTGTCTGACTACGGGCTCGACGTCCTTCTCCCGCTATCGCGCTCCCTCCCGTTCGTCGCTCCGCGACCGTCGCTCGCTTGCCAGCAGCGAACACAGTGCGCGCACCGCGTTGTTTCTCCCCTTACCGCGCGACCTCCCGCTCGCCCACGCTCCCCACTACATGCGCTTCTGCGTACAGGCTGCTCCATACACTATCGTCGAAAGCTTTTGCCGAGTAGGATGAGCGAACGGAATTTTCTCTTGCGAAGCGAAATTACACGATCACGACGTAAAGCGTCAGTCCGAAAACTCGACGCGGCTCATTCGAGTCGAATGTAAATCATTTACTCTCGTGAAAATAAAATAAAAGTCTTTACTTTGGTTCGATCAATTGTTCGTATACATTTTCAACTGAGAATAACGGGAAATTGATTGTAGCTGATTCGATATTATTAAAAAAAGAAAAAAAAATTAGTATTATCAATATAAGATATTTAGCCAGTAGATTTGTAAGAAAATGTTCCTGACGTTCTCTGAATCGGACCGTAGAATGCTCCGCGCCCAGTTTCCATCTACCGTATAGATTTTCTCCATCTCGTCCGAGGAGGAGTACAGTTAGGAGAAGTTTAGTCTTATGGTTTTTTGAAAAATGCACTTTTTTGAAATTGCCGTAGCGAGGAGATAGGTCGGCGAGAGACTATACGGAGGCGTGGAGAAGTAAGAGGAGGGGGTAGTTGGAAGCGGAGGTGGGACGGGAGGATGGGGAAATGCGCGGTGGTAAATGCGCAGGTGTATGGGAAAAGTCGCTTACGCCCGTAGTAGAACCGGGGCAAAACGAATCCCGTTGAAGAGCAGCTATGGAAAATTTGCAAATTCGTGCCGGCGCGATGATGAACGTCTACCTAGCGAAAATAATTTCGCGCGGCACAAAAACATGGAAAAAAAAGAGAAAGATGTACTTATTACGTGAAAAGTAACTGATTCCGAAATGTCGTGCTTCAGCTCTACACCCTTAGGTTTAGGAGTCCTTTAAATCTGACCTTTTATATCAGCGTTGTATCAGAACTCTGCGCGTGATATTTTCTTGGAATTCTAATGAACGCGTTATTACTGAAACGTTATTTTCCTCGGACGTACACGCGCGAAGGTAGACCATGTTCCATTTCGCGTTGGCGGTTATTTTAAGGGAACGTTAGAAATAAATTCTGTACCACCGCTAGTAATATTGCGTTAAAAGTTTTCATATGATTCCACCATGATATAGCGTCTGGAATTTAATCAACGTTATTGAACATCATTTCATTTAATACATAAAAATGAACTCATTAAAGTCTGAATTACTAGTACGTAACAACGTTGTCGTAGCAAAGTAAAGATAGAAGGTTCTAATCTTTTATTCTCTCAATATATTATATTAGGAAGATAATAAGACATGTTATACTATACTTTTTCAGATTCTAGATTCAACATTACTGAATATAGTTCATCAAAACTTCGTGCAAGTATGAACTCTGTATCAGTGTTACGGGTGTTTGTACGATAATGATTACGTCTATTAAATTGAACAATCATTAGATCTAAAAAAATCATCTCTGTATCATTATCGGCAATTATATCTTACTATCAGATGAAACTATTAGATAGATTTGGATACTTTGATCATCGGGACATTTCTCTTTTTATCCCCCGCGGAAATATTTAGGCGCGCAGGAAAGATCGGTGATTCTCATCTAGAAGACCCGGCGTAACGCGGCTATCCAACGGGTAATTATTATTACCGGTTCGAGGTTCGTGTTGGCAATTAGAGACGGCCACCTCTAGCCACCGCGGAGACCAACAACAGTAAGCGCCATTAAGCAAATAACCGCGGGATTGTTACTCGTTAGTTGGCAGTTTCAGCCGACCGTAGGCGTTCTCTCTCGTGTAACCCCTTCGTCACTCTCCTGTTAAGTTCTTGCATCCTCCCCGCGATACCCACCCCCTGCAATCACGCATCTTCATTTCTTTCACTCAACATACACGCATCCTTCTTCATCTTCTCGTTACCTCTATCTCTTTCCATTTCAAGTTTCCAGTGAGCAAACGAGAGAGTTGATGATACATGTTCACCGTTGACACATGAGGAAAAAAATGAAGTGAGCTTTTCGTATAACGAGTTACATGACGTGCTCGCGAATGCAGAGATCGCAAGCTTATTCTCGCGGTTACGCTTCCATGTTGTTCTTCAGCTCGGCGCACACTCGAGAGTTTTGTCCCCTGAGAGAGCGACAGTTACGAGTTAGCGGACACATGAATGCGAGTAATTATTGATGGATATTCGGTCGAGAGAGAACTTTATTTTGCGGGAACAACTTTTAATAGTGGATGTTGTCAGTGGACACATACTCCGTAAAGACAGAGGTCAGTAAATGTCCCTTTAAAGTCAGAGGCTTTCGTAAACGACTCTCATAAGAGTCAGGCTTGAAAATGAAGCATCAACAGATATTGAATTTTATATTCTTCTCTCTTGAGAATATTACTCTCCAAAGAAAAGATGATATCATGGAGATTTAAGAAGACTCGAATAGTTAAATATACAAAATATATAGTTTTATTATTCAGGATGACTCTTTCCCTCTCTCTCTCTCTCTCTCTCTCTCTCTCTCTCTCTCTCTCTCTCTCTGTTCAAAGTAACACGTTGTACCTCCTAATTAAGGAAGCCCCAATTTCGAAGGATTATTTCCTTTCCGCTAGTTCACTCGAACTAACTCGGCATACGTATTTATCGCTGAGGGAACATTGTCAAGTCGAACTATGTGAATCGTATTAAGTCATGGGCCAAAGTCGGAACCAATGAACGAGCAAAGGTTTTGTCAGACGATGACGTGCACTTGCTCAAATATATGACTATCTCTCTCGCTTGATGAAAAAGACACTGCGCCGTGTTCCGTTTCGTAGAGAACTGGAAACATCGAATGCTCTCGGCGCACCTTTCTCGAGACCAACACTTGAATTTCTCGCGTCTATGCTTACATTTTCGAGATCGAGTTAATGCAATCGCGTCGGAATAAAGACGCGCACTTTACGTGCGACCATTATGAACATTACGACCATTACGACCATTATACATCAACAAAACAGTTGTATGTACAACGTGAAACATGCCGTGATACCTTCGAACACAACTCATTCCAAGATAATTACGTGACAATGACAACTGCCGCAGTGAATCCCTCTTATCTATACGGATACTTTGTAGAATATTGGATAAAAAAATTGTAACCCTACTCTTTATTACAGTTTCAATAATATAATTGATAGGAATTGGTATTTCATATGTGATGGATATACCGTCAAAAGTTCAGGGTAGAAATTATTGAGAGAGAATTTAAATTATTCGAAAAACGAATGTTTAAACCAAAATTTAATTCAAATATATACTAAAATATATACTAAAAACAATCTAAAACTTGACGATATTATTAGAAGCCATTCATCCATAGTTTATCTTATGTTAATCAAGTCCTATTATAATATCCTATTATAATAGTCGAGGGTTAAGTCTAAGATATCACGGTATACTCTTCATTAATATTTTAAGCAAAGTTTACATCGACTGCGTAAAGTTTACAACGATCCTTTTTCCATAAAATTTACTTCACGTTTCCACGTAATCCTGTCCACCGTATTTACTATTTGTTGTTTGAAATCTAAGAATGGAAAATGTCGCTGAATAATTATATCCGCGGGCAAACGGATCGCCATTTGCCAGAGTTTACGCGCGTTCGATGACCGAACGAAAATGTCGCTAAATGAAAATTGACATAACGCGCGCACGAGGTAAAACGTCGTCGTCATCATCGTCGTCAAAACGAAGCGGCCGATCATCTCTCCGAGAGGCTGCGCGCGTTACGTGTGTCGCCGCTCGGAAAGAGCCCCGAAATTCGGCGGGGCGTCGGTAATGGCATAAACTGTATACCTCGTGTTCAGCGACTTCTCTCGCGCGCGCGATATATCCAGCTCATTCTGAGTACAGCTGTGTACGGGAGAGCCGCGGGTATACGAGAGAGCACCGCGCCGCGTATATACGCCACGTCCATGTACGTAGATATACATAACGATACGTACCTATATACGCGCCATAGTTTAGCGCGGCGTGTATAAGGGTTAGGGGCGTGGTGGTGGTAGTGGTAGTGATAGTGACGACGGTGGTGGTAGTAGCGCCGATGTGATGGAAATGTGTATGTGCGCGCGCGCTCGCGTGCGATGCCGGGTGCGGGAATAAACGGGGGGAAGGAGGGTGAGATGAAGCGAGGCGGCTGGGGATGAGGGTGGGAAGGGGGCCGAAGGGGTGGCGGTAGGTGACACGGGGGAATGACGGGGCTGAGGGTGGATAGGGTGGATCGGGGGATGGCGGCCGTTCGATAGCGGGCGCACGTGGCCGCGCTTCCCGGAGCCGCCGTCGTGGCGCCAACGTCCTATTAACCCTCCACCCGGACGATTCGTGCTCGCGAGCGCTGCATCTACGCCAATACATACAGATACGTTTTCCACCCTCGCACTCGCGATACGGCACCCACCGATACGCCCTACCACCGCCACCACATGGCCGCAGGACCACCACCGGTCGAGAATTTCCAACGTCGATTCGCGCAGGCGCCTAACTTACTTAAAGGACACTGACTCCTCCGCGCCATAGCGCCCTGATGGGATCCTCTCTCTTTCTTTCCCTTTTTTGCGTTCTCCTTCCATCTCTCTCTTTCTCTCTCTCTCTCTCTCTCTCTCTCTCTCGCCCTCGCTCCACCTCGATACTTTTCGGAGGAGGTCGTTGAAAATAACGGCTGACGCTCGCGCGCGCGAGAGAGAGGCGATATATTAAAACTTCGCTGGTCCGCGCGCAATCAATTTTCGTTAGCGCGAATATCTAAAATCCATGGATACTCGTGTACTCGGGCGATAGACAAGGGCGATCGAGATCTTTTATTATGGAATACTTTCGTGATTCAAGAGAATCTTATTACGATCGAATAATGTAACGTCAAATTATATACCCGCGGTATAGAAAATCATCCCTTTGAGCAGACAGTACCATTTTCATGATAATAAATGTTGAGCGACGGATACGCTTTTCCAGCCTGAAAATTTCCGAGGGCACTTAATGTCGATGCTCTTTCGTGAATTGATATATCCTCTATAATGATCCCAATGATTAGGGCTCTAGCGATTGTCGCACCAAGTTCGGCGATACGATCTTCTTCAGCAACAGACAGGGTTAGATAAATGGCCGCGATCGGATTATCCGCGATCGTGAGGTAGCGCTCACGCGATTGAATCGTCATCGCGACTATAGAATAAAAAGAGGAGGGTGCGACGACACCCGAGTAATGCGTCGACGAGTAGTTGAAACCAAACTAGAGCTTATCGTACTACGATACTATCAACTAATAACTTTGGATTCTTTCCACAGAAGATATTGTCGAGGGAGAGCGATTACTCATACATTAATTTTTAAAATAATTACAACATACATTTATCATATAGTCAATTATTTGCTTTGTTGTTTGTTAATTCATTATGCACTACCTCGTCGTATCGTCAATCTGTTGTCAATAGCTGTTCGAGGGAATACGTATTAATATTCGCCATTTCCGGTACCCAGTGCCGTCGGTCGTTCAAATTTAAATACCTTAGACCGAGAAACACTCTAATCCACCCAAACATGCCGTTTTGCATTCGTTGTAGACGTTACACACCATCGTTGAATTGTGCTTATCGGATGACGCATCTCTAAAATAAGCCGGGACTATACATAATAGAAAAAAGAAGCGCAATCTATGCGAGTCTTGTGGCTACGGCTTATATATATCCTGCTAAACGTAACCTATCCTGTTGACAAACGTGTAATCCGTGTGATGCAAATTGTAATTTGGCCGCCAAAAATTGTGATGTTCGTTGCACTCTGTATTTGCGATCGGTGTTTTCACAGAAGAAGAGAAAATAAGATGAAAAAGTCAAAAAGTTCAATGAGAAGCGAAGAGAGAAAGAGATGTTTCCATTTTTTCCAAGAATCTTTCTACATAAAAAAATTATCTTTATCTCGCATTCATCTTGAATAATGCGTTTATATTCAATTACAACAATTACAACAAGTATAATATAATTATTGTAATAACATTTTTTAATGACTCAATACAATTCTCGATTGAACTTCTGAATTTTTTATTATCTAAAAAATTACCTTTTTAAATACGCGGTAGCGTGTCAGTACAACTGGAATTAGATAGTTTATTTTTTTATGTTGAAACTCTAAATAGATAGAATCGTAGAATCGTGAATCTTAGGGTGGAATCAGCAACAGTTCGCGTTCGACTGTATCGTTTCAACGATCGAACCTACGTCGGGACGAAAGAATCGCTCCGTTCTAATTCGAAGCGGGATTCTTCGCAACCGAGTATAAAATTATACTCGAGCGAGGAATGGCGATCTCGGTTGCGATCGACAAACGGCGACGGCGGTGGTGGCGGCGGCAGCGGCGACGACCTAGCCTCGCGATACCCAAGCTTTCCCGCAGGATCAATGCGGACTATCAACCCTCGGTGCTATCGAGCGAGCAAGCGGAGCCGCGACGGTGACGGCGTAGCGCGTCGATCGCCGCTACGCCGAAGTGTACCTCGTTCACGAGGACGGTGCTGGTGAGTGCGTCACAGCACTGAGAAATCGCGCGATCACTCGCGAGCATTGCGCCGCGATGTTAGACACAATGTTGCCAAACGTTGGACTACAGTCGGTCGATGAAACGCGAAATGTAGAGAAATCTGCCGACGTTAGGGGGAAAACGAAAAATGTTTCACAATAAAATAGAATTCTCCTCTTTCCTTTATATAGAAAGAAAATCATATTTTATCCGAACGTTGCGTTTTACATCATGAATATTTACTGACCAAAGAGAGAAGTTCGATTGCGTAATTGCCTTTTACTCGACTCGAAAGCTCCTGCGTCAAGATATTGCTTCTGGTACCGTCACCTTCCCGAGCGTTACGTGGACTCGCGATAATTCGATATCATCGAATCTTCGATACTCTTGTTTTCGATATAATTTCGAATCGATATCTCACTTCCTTCAATCTATCTAGCCAATATCAGAGACCTTTGGTACCGCACCTGTGCGAAATCGATGCCAAAACGTACTTGGCGCCTAAAAGAAGTATTAAAATGAACAAAAATACTCTGAATAATATCGATTCCGGCGAGTATCCGCCAGTGAGATACGGCATACGGTATACGGTCGCGCAAAAAAAAAAAAAACGCGGTAGAAGG
>Ga0157363_1005784_pt1 | contig 11579 bp, 7 predicted proteins | sample AttsexASBM1_FD_111477 | JGI IMG/M metagenome (GOLD analysis project Ga0157363, IMG submission 111477) | Fungus gardens microbial communities from leaf cutter ant in Ribeirão Preto, State of São Paulo, Brazil - Atta sexdens ASBM1 | ecosystem: Host-associated > Fungi > Mycelium > Unclassified ...
TCAGACACAATGAATTATTATCTAACGATTTCAATATATTTAATATTACATGTGTATAATTATTACAAGCAACAAGAAAGCTTTAGTTAAACTTTGCAGTTATAATTTAACTTTTACACTGAAATCATACATTGTTATAATGTCATATTTATATTAAAAAATGCGCATACGCGAATTTAATAAAATATAACAAAAGCTCTGTTTAATATTTCAATCATTAACACGATTCAATTTTTTTATTTCTCTCTTTCACGAGAAACGCTCAGTTAATCCTGTTTCCTCTGGTTTAAAGCTAGACTCGCTTAATTTATAAAATCCCGTGGATTTGTCGAAGTTCAAAAAGAATAGATAGCAATATTTTTCATCTTTACACGTCTATGCTGCCAGCTCCGCGTCTTAATAGACTATTCGTATATCCTTTATATTATATATTAAATTATGTAAATCTTAAGGCGTCTGAGAAAACGAACGGCGGAGTAAAATGTTTTTATTTTAAATTTAGTTTCATTTTTTTATTAAATTTTTTTAATTTAGTTTTATGACTAGTTATAGGTACAATAAGTTATTATGTAATGGTTTCAATATATTTAATATTATATGCGTATAATGATTGCAAGCAACAAGAAAGCTTTGGTTTTTTTATTTTAATTTTTATATTGAAGTCATACATATTATTATGTCATATATATTTAGTATTAAAAATTATATATACAAATTTAATAAAATATATGACAAAAGTTTTGACACAAGATTTATGTAACGAATGCAAGAACAGCAGCAGCAGTATTATTTTAAATGAAATTGGGCCGATTAGGGAGTAAATTAATCAAAGTTCATTCCTTTAATCTCCTTACCGCCAGCATATCTTCTTGCAAGCCGGGTACTTTCAGCTCGATCCTTACCGCAGTATATCAATTTTATAGTTGTTACCATCTGGATACTAACCATGGAAATCTTTTGAGAGAGATTACCTGCACTTATATCCGCAGGACGATTACGTCTTGCTGAGCTTGGCAACCGTGCGAAAGCTCTGTCGTACCACAAAGAAAAAAGGTACCAAAATTAAAACTAATTAAAACTCGTATTTTCTTGAGTCGCGCTAAACGCCACCGGAATGTTCGTTAAACGAACGACTTTCATGTTGTATGCTATCGAGTGAAACAGAAAAAAGATACAAGGAAACGACTTCGGAGACAAGAAAGACGCTAATGACTCTCACAGAAAGATACTGAAATATGCTAGTACGAAGCAATATAATTCTGGAAACATCTCGGAAGTCACGACTTTGAAACATTCTCAATTATTTACAAATAACGATTCAACATTTTCTCAACATTGTTCTAATATTTCAAATAAATTTCTCAAATCTATTTTCATCTCAAATATCTTTTTGTTATTTTTGTTAAAAAATACATGTCTGAGCAACTTAATTTGTCCGGCATTTCATTTAACGTTTTCGAGATTTTGTATAATTTATTCTGGCAATATCTTAAATTTTACTGTATATCAATAATTTATATTAATCTACAATTACAGTTTGGTAATTGATACTTATACTTGAAATAATAGTAGTATTTGAATAACCATATTAGAACAGCCAGTGCCCGCTTAATCGTGATTCCAGCATACTCCGTGCCGGAACGTATTTACACACTTATTGCTCCATACATTAAAGGGGTTGCAGTATATGCTCATTGGAATTGGATGTTCACAAAGATCAGTTTATCTAATTAGGTCTAGCGTGGGCGTCGCTCCGCTCCGCTTCGTCGCCACTGATCCTCGTTATCCCATCCAATAATTGGCGCCCTTCCAGAAGCATTGCCGCGGATTTGCCAATTTATCGGACCGCGTCGGTCTGGCGCTTCTGAAATTCGATCAGCGCATAAGAGGAGTAACTTTGAAAGCTATTAGTTCGGCAAGCCTAAATGGACAGAATTAAATCGGACTGAGCGTGAAAATCCAATAGAGCATAAACGTATCTTAATAATCTCTATTCGCATAACGAAACATCGGCGCTGCGGAAAATTATTATGCGATATTGCAATCTCGTTTCGCGGATATAAATGGAATTTACATGGAGATATGATCAACGTACTGCCACAATTATGATAATCTATGCATGGGCTTTTCTTTTATGTACGTACAATCATGTCCTGTTCCTAGAAAAGCCCTTCAGTAATGTAAAACGATGATATTTTCATACTAATATATTACTACTGTTGTTTCATGAAATAAATTTTCCTTCAAAATTTTTTTAATATAAAGATGCACTTGAAAAAGTATAAAATAATTATCAAATTCTCTTTTCAAATACTTGTATTTTTTTAAGTATTAATATGGATAATTAAAATGATGGAGGAATTTTTATTCTCGAATATTATTTTAAGTGCACGAACAAGCGTTTTAAATTTAAACATCCAAATATATGAATCAAAATAGACAATTCTTATCGCAAAAATGATTGAAAAAAATAATGCGTTATAATGCGTTTATAAATGTAAAGAATACCTGTATGGAAAGAACGATTTTATTGTATATAAGTATTTGAAGAAGGAGCTTCGTCCATTTTGAGTCAACATATCCATTATGTATCACTTTGTATTTAATAATGAGAATGGATATGAAAAGGAATCTAAACTACATAATAAAGAACCATCAATCGATTATAAAAACATCTTGCAAACATAAAATAGCAAAATGACTATACCTTACACATTATGTTGATAAAACTTTGATATGTAATTGTTTTAGCTATTGATACTTATGCAGTTTCAATCTATTCTTTATGCACAATTGACGTACGGCTCATCTCTATATGCGGATGACCCAAATTTATATATAAAATAAATTTGGGTCATCATAAAATAGATACGGCAAAGTTCTTTAGCTAGATACAGATCTGAAAATAATTATATAAGATGTTCAAGTTGATTATTAGAATCAAAACTTTTTATAACATTTCTTATGAATACTTTACATTATTATTTTTAGATCCACAATCCATTTCTATATTTAGCTAAATTTTTAGATATTTCAGCAAAATTTTTCTTTCGTGTACGTAATATCTCTTTCTCGGGTGTATGTTCTCTATCTATCTATCTATTTATCTACCTCAAGTGTCGATAGTAAATTAAAGTTACGTGACAAGGAATTTATTTTGCGGTGTCTTGTCTAACTTTGTTAGAAACTTCGACAGCAAGTATACGGTATGCATCCACACCATGACGTAACATTAAGAAACTGTCGCCTCGCGATTAAAAACTTTGCGTTTGACATATGCAAAGTTTCACATTATCGACGTGTAAACTCATGGACCACGTCTTAAGTTTAGTTTAATCGATTGAAGATATCTCTAAGCTATATTTGCAAGTCTCGATATTTCTTATTAGAAGAAGCATTCTAGTTTGCTTATAACTATTAAAGATCGATTGAATTCCGCCGGTATCGTCACCCGTTTGCCAAAATTATCTCTCAGGCATGTCGAATCTGCAGCGGCATAAGCTGAATACTTCATCATCCTCGGCGAATTATTACCTTCCTCAGAAACATAACTCGATAACCTTCATTTTTCACCCGCCGAGCATGTAGGCGGGGGAAGTTTCCGGTCGTGACGGTCGACCCAGGAAGCCACCGCGATCCGAAGGGCGAAAGGTGCATTCCTAGGGCGCAAACTTGTGCAAAACCTGCGACGCGGAAAGACCTTATTACGATAAATCACGTTTATCGAACGCTCTGCCATCCGACAGCACAGGTAGTATGGCTGCCTAGCTTCGTATTTGACTTGCAAAGCTTAGAACCTGATTCAGCGATTGAGAAAAGAAGAAAAAGAAGTCCCACATCGTTAGGTCGCACGCGATTAGGTTTTCGTCTGGGCGGGTTAACACGCCCCCCTCGTTTCCGCGTATGTTTAATGGGCTAATCGCAATTCTCTGATAGAGTTATTTCATTCGGTTTAATTTTGTGTTTACCGACAGCTGCAGTAACGAATTTCACGATTTATAACGACAATAACGTTCGGTTATAAAATAATCCGGCCAATGAAAATTATAAAATTGGTCAATAAAATAAAGTGTTCAATAATCGCTTGAGCGAAGATTAGACCGCGAAAAGCCGCTGAAATTTTCTGAATATGGTCTGTATAGATTTTACGATTAATATAAAAAAACAATAATTCCTAAAATATTAAAAAATTTAGTAGATATAGACCTGAAAATAATATTGGGTTATATATCAAAATAATTATTTAGAACGTTTAAATATAAGTAATAATGTTGCACAAAAGTTTTAACAAGTTTGAGCATTTTACGTAATTATTTTGATGATTTAATGGAATTATTTTCACCTTTATCTAACTAAATTTTTAGATACTCTAGCAAAAAATCACTTCCTATGCAACAATTCAATTTTCCATTATTTTAATCTGCGGACAGATAAGCTACATTGGCTGAAAAATCTCGATGCTTCTCCATTATAGAGAATTGAATCAATCTTTAACATATTATGTGAAAAATTTTCAATCTATAAGTTCTATTTTAAACGTTAAACTTTATAGATGAAATTTAGGAAATATTGAAAATATACAAACCAATATTACAAAAACAATAAGAACTAGTACACAATTATTATTAATGAACGTTACAATTCTTCTTTATTCTTCACCTATACATATATTTTGCGACTTGTTATTATGAATGTAGAAAACGTTACGTAGATACGAAGACATATGTCTAAGCGACAAAGTTTAATATAATTTATAATTTTAATTATGCATAAGGATGGAGGTGCAAGTTAGTACAACTGATCTTACAAATCTTGACTTGTTAAGAAGAGCCGTTCATCTAATGGAGAACTACTCGAGGTTAACTAATTGCGCCTACATCACAATAATTGCATTTAAATTTTGGAATATTATGCTGAATGAAGATGAAAAAAGAAGCCGAAACGTCAGAAATGTACAGGTGAAGCATAAAGAAGAATTGTAACGTACATTAATAATAACTGTGTACTAGTTCTTAGTTGCTTATTGTTTTTTGTAATATTCGTTTTAATATTGAGAGCTCGTGATTAATTTATATTGTTGACAATATACATATAATCCAAACATGACAATTTCAAAAAATCTGTGCAAATAATATTTATTTTAGAACAAAGAAAATTTATTCTATTTCTACACGTAGACTATTTTCTTTGACGTCATCTTGATATTTGATAAGTTAATGGTTTTCTCATACTGAAGTTGTTATTTGACCTCAAAGTAAAATCACATGGTTTCTACAGCTAACATATGCATATGCTTTGATAACTACATAACATTTCCCAACAGCCAAATCGATTTAATATTTGCAGTACGATGAATACACATTTAGCTTTCCGGCGAACGAAAACATTATTGATTCGGTTTAGCATATACAACTGCAGATTTCGTAGAGATACGGATTCCAGTTTCGAGAAGATCATTGTAGAAATCTCCAACAAAGCAAAAGATTGCAAAGGCGAGCTTCTACCCAATAGTCTGTGGAACTTGCCCTTTACAGAGTTACGTCAATGCTCGTCTACGTTGTTCCATTCGACACGAAGCAACTAAGTAAATAGCTCCTAGCTATACACCGACAAACAACTTCCATCGATACAGAATACTACGGAATCGGGTCAACTTATCCGACAAAAAATAGGCAGAAGATACACGCTTATATGTATATGCTCAGTCTGTGGTTTGAATATGTTATAAACTGATACAAAAGAGTAAGCATAATGTAACTTCTCAGTGAAATTAATCAATATCATCTATTTTTCTCTTAGGTATTATGTAGATATTAACGTAAGTGTTTCAAATATCTCTGTATTTACGTTATAAGAAGAAGAAAATAATTATAAGAATTACTTTGATACGCATGATGACAGTAATAAATTTAGCGCTTGATGTTTTTAATCTAAATTACGTATAATTTTTTTTATAAAAAATAATTCCTAAAACGATTTTTTTTAACGTATAAAATATTCAATTCTTTGTTTAAATATAAAATTTCTGATTTTTACCATGAGTAGAGAGATTTATTTATTGTATGAATATTTTGTTTTTAATACTTACATTTTACAAAACAACGCTATATGCTTTTAAAAAAGCACAATTGGCAATTAAAATCTAGTCGAGTTGGAAAAATTGCATTTTAGTTTTTAATTAAAAAGCTAGAACAAATCGCAATTTTCTGCATTCTAAAATAATAAAACATTGAAAGATGAACAGTTCGTTAACGTTTCTTTCAACAATTAGACAATTTTTTTAAAAGCGATATTTATCATTAACTTTTAACGTTATCGGAAAAATGTCTTTAAAATAATTATATTAGTTAAATATGTAACAATGCGCTATATATCGATCAATTTAGATCTTAAAATATTATAAAAGAGTAAATAAAATATTAGAAATTTTATTGTCAGATAATACGATATTAAAGATAGATATTTAAAAAAAAATTTTTTTTGTTTCATATTGAATGTGCGTATTTATAAAACAATCTTATGATAAAGATGATATTCTTATGAAATATACTCGTTACTTACAAGTTTACATCTCAGAATTTTATCATTAATTGATTGACGTTGTTCATGTAAGTGGATGCATTTAAACGCGAATATAGTGGCAACTAGGTGACTTAATAAACTTCTCGTGTATTATATAGGAGTTTCGATCGTTAAAGGGTCGAATCTCGACGGAAGTGAGTCGCGAGGCGAACAGCGGCGACGCTCATTTCCGGTTTCGTATATTCTCCGTGGTCATTCTTGCACACCGGAAATTACAAGGATATTCGATGGCCGACTTGTGATCAACAAGAGTGTCAGAGGAGGATGTGAATACAAATCTAAAGATTTCATATATTTTCTTGACTATATAATAATTAAATATATAATAATATAATAACTGAATATATATGTATGTATATATATATATATATATATATATATATATATATATATATAATATATATTTTTTTTTATATATATAAAAAATATATATATAAAAATAAAATAAATATATATATATATATATATATATATATATATATATATATATATATATATATATATATACAATATCAATGTTTTTTTATGGAATATTTGTCATTGTCACGATTCAATATTCAACTATTTTCCTATATATACATTTTGATTCCGAATAAAAATATGTCAAATATAAATGAAATGATATATGAATGGAAACTGACTTCACGTTTTCTATTTATTAAGTTTAAATGAATTAATGGATATTGAAATAAAGTAAATAAAAGACAAATAAATTAAATGAAGTAAATAGAGTAATTAATACAACGATAAAATCGATAGCTTTTTTAAAAGTATTATAATAACGAATAATAAATTATTAAGTATATCATTTATATTGAAAGTTTATTAACTTTTATATCACATTTATATCACATTTATGTATGACTTTGCTTTTATTAAAATTAAAAGATAAATTAATATTTATTTTTAATTTGATATTCTTAGAAATCAAGATTTATCTAAATTTATATAAATCTTGATTGATTTTTGACAAGTCTTTTCGCAATATTTTTATCATATTTAATCTCTCAAGAATACAGTGTAACTTATAATGTTTTATCGAATAATCAAAAATAGAATTGGAAGATATCTTATTAACTTAACAGTATTTACGTACTTGCCATAATTATGACAATAACATACTTTTTGTATCTTAGTATTTTATGTTTACACTTACGTTAAAAACTTTAACGCCTATTGTATCTTTCGATCATATATTTATACATAGACTGCACCGTTGACCTGGCGCTCAACTTTATCAAAAATAAAAATTAATACCGCAGGCCGTTTGTACTTGTTTGTATCGATCATTATTTCGTTTGTACCTCAAATAGTTAAACAAAAAATGAAAAATAAAAAATGGCCAGCGCGCAACTTTAAGATTTTTTAATTTCATTTATGCTATTCGAAAGAGAATCGTTTGTACCCGTTTGTACCTCTCCTACTTTCGTTTGTACCTCAAAGAGTTCGGAGATACAGCCATTTCAAAATTTATAAATACGTCAAGAGGGGAAGTCGATCATTTTTAAAGATATCGAAATGGAACCAATGGCGAAAGATGAGATACAAACAGATACAAATTATTATCGATTATCTTTCGATTGCCATTGATTTCATTTCAATATCTTGAAAATGACCGACTTCCCCTCTTGGCGCATTTTCGAAATTTTGAAATCGCTGTATTTTCGAACCCTTTGAGGGTTCGAAACGAAAGTAGAAGAAATACAAACGGGTACAAACGATTTTTCTTTTGAATGGCATAAATGAAATTGAAAAATCTTAAAGTTGCGCGCTGGCCATTTTGATTTTTTATTTTTCACTTTGTTTAACTGTTTGAGGTACAAACGAAATAATGATCGGTACAAATAAGTACAAACGAAATACAAACGGTCTGTGGTATTAATTTTTATTTTTGATAAAGTTGAGCGCCAGGTTCACATCGGTATAGACTGCTAGCACTTTCTACTTTTCCTACATATACAATGCTTTGAACTAAAATGAGATATCACCATCTATGTTACCCTTATCTATGTGAAATGTGGAAGTAAAAATAGAACTACATTTATTTCAATTTGACATTTAAGCTATATGAATTCAAATAATTTAGTAAAATTAGTAGATTTATATTTTTTATGTTTTAAAATCTTTCGATTTTTTCTTGTTTTATATTTTATATATTTATATATTTGTATATTTATATACAAGATAATGAGGGACGCGATATCAATATATGACATAAAAGGCATTAATAATCTATGTGCATATAGTCGAAAATTACATTGTATTACATCAATTAAGATTGTAAAAAGATTGTGTAATCAAGATTGTAGGTGAAATATTGGATATTAAAAAATATAAAGATAATCATATATAATAATTTCAGGGATAGTATAAATCAATTTACGTTATTATGCCTTTATATTATACACCAGGTATTCTTTTAGTTTTTAAATGATTTGTAAGCGCCTGTAGATATACTATTTAAAACAAAACAAAATTAGCGATAAAGAAAAAATATGAACACTTTAATTTATATTTAATTATAACTATATATGATATTAAGATATAACGTAATAATTACATTTTTTGAAAATATATATAATTATCATTTTATATTAAAAATTATTGAGAGAAATGAACATTTAATCATTGACTGGATGATTTTGTCATTCATATATGCGTCTACTAAACAGCGATACCAAACTCAAGATTCAATTTTATTGAACCGTTGCTTGCTCGGAAACTACCACCGAAGAGCCGGCGTTTCTCAACTCACATCTCGTTCGACGTAAAGCAATCCGTTTCTGTCGGTGAAACTAGTCTGCTGAGGAGTCCCGTTTCGCCTCATCCCATACCCCCATATCGACCTACCAGCTGCGTAAACCTTGTTCCGGATCATCGTCGAATTTCTCACACCGCGGATGGCCTCAGGCCGAACCGGAAATTTGATTTGATGCGGGCGAGGGCGGGAATGCGATTTATTGAAAGGTCGTTACGAACGCACGATATATTCGTTATCCCCGGGTGGCACGGCAAATATTCCGAAGAGTCGCGAGTGAGAGGGCGAGTTTGCTGTCGGTGGTCGAACAGTGACCGCGGCTAGCAGTGGTATCATCGAATTAGGTTGCCCGCTGAACGGCGCTAATGTGAAAATTACGACCGCGGAAAGGCTCGCCGGTTTATAATCGGATCTACGTTGTTGAGAGGAGAAAAGCTGAATATTTGTGCACGATCCGAGAGAGACACGGAGGGTTTTATCGTCCGTTGCTTCATTACGGATTTCTCGACGTCATGTCTCGTCGGGAATCGTATTGCTTATATGATAATGGATGATAATAATGAAATAACTGCGTAATTTTTAAAGATTCTTTTGATCGTAACATACTTCATAATTCCTCAGCGCAGCCATCCAGACTAATAATTCTCTAATTTGTAATTAACCTCAAATAAGCTGCACGTGTTTTCTCTCTATTATTTCTTATACATCATTGTAGTTTATAATCGTATAGTTTAACGATAAAATGTTCGTGATTTTTTTTAATTATCTTTGTTGTAATACTTGATGGTTAAATTTATATTTAAAAAAATTTAATATTTTTAACGAATGATATATGTATGACATACACAATTTTTATATGAAGTTTGTTTTAAATGTGTTTATTAATATTGCAATCGGTTTTTTACTCCTGTCTACTGCCAATTACAGGTTGCTAGAAAACGGGAGGAATATGAGTTTTTTTTTATTACATGAAATGTCAACGAATAACTAAATAATAAATATAAATAATAATAATAAAAATTACAATAAAGTTTAAAATTAAAATGTTATTTATGAGCTTCAGTTGCAAATGATACGATTGCACGAAACTATTGTATCTAATATATTGTATACCATGTAAACAAAAATCCCGAAGGATTAAATTGTTAGGAAAAGGATTAAAGAATATCATCAAATTTCGTACATTCTCTGTCGAATAGTAAACAAACGAAAAACGAGGCATATAGAAAGGAGTCAGTCTCGAAACCAACGTAGCGTCAAAGGTAATGCGGAAGAATATTGGATTTCAGAATGTGAATTTTGTCGTTGCATTGCGCTTGGCGCAAGCCAGAGCAGAAGCAAATACATCCATTAAAGTCAGAATAAAATATTATTTCCCGCATTTCGCTCGTACCGTCTTAAATTTTAACATAGCAGATGCGACTCGTGTTTTACACTATATGCGGCGAATCGTTAAAATGGAAAGCATCAAATTGTATCGTAGTGCATTTCGTCTCCGTTGCATGGAGTGGCAAGCGTGAGTACATTTGCAGCGTTAAACTAAGCATGAAATTATGACGAAGTGCCGGTGTTATTACGAAGCACGAGATTTGGGACTACGGATTAAGTTGCATATTACGTAAGCCATACTTCAGAGGGGCAGGGGTTACATCTATGTTACGCTGGACGTAACAAACATTAAATTCTACTCAGAGCTGGTAGCTGCAGCGTTGCTCAAAGCATGCAAAGCCCAGAGGATGAAAGTTCAAACAATATTTATCACAGTCCGTAGAGCGACGTTCTACTGTCCCTTGACGACCAAAATTCACGATTTAATCATATAAGCATTATATTATTTTTGCGACAAGTAATATCACGTAATATTATGCAAACATTCAGCTTTATTATTAATGATGTATATATGAATCAAATTATTTTTAAATAATACAGAATTATAAATTATGGAAAACGTCAACAAAGAGATCTTATTTTGTTAGTACTATTTAAAAATGAGATCAGAATTAATAACTTATTTACTAATACAGTCGCTTAAAGTAAAGACGTTGAATATTGAATCGCGTAGAAGAGTCTCGTGTGCTATCTGCATTGCGATTTATCAGGACAGGAAGGGCTGCGAAAACTCCTAATTTTCGAGACTTTATAACTATCGCCAGACAGAGGACTTCGAGAAGAATTAAACATATCACGCGACTTATATCGTCTGATATACAAGCGACGGCAGAATATCAAACTAGATAAA
>Ga0157363_1005785_pt1 | contig 11579 bp, 10 predicted proteins | sample AttsexASBM1_FD_111477 | JGI IMG/M metagenome (GOLD analysis project Ga0157363, IMG submission 111477) | Fungus gardens microbial communities from leaf cutter ant in Ribeirão Preto, State of São Paulo, Brazil - Atta sexdens ASBM1 | ecosystem: Host-associated > Fungi > Mycelium > Unclassified ...
TCGTAATGATAGTAAATCCATAAAAAAATGGTCTATAATCGAATCAATTGAGATTAGAAATTGTATATCATAAATTTATTAAACAAAGAACATTAAGTAATGACATATAAAATTGTACGTTTCAAAACAAAATCCTTCTTCAGCAATGAACAAAGGATCGATATCAAAAGATTAACATTTCGTATGATTCGTTGTGATGGTACATTTCAAAGTTGCAACGGATAAGATATTTCCTTAAATCTTGAATTCTTGTTTCATAATGTGAGTGCATAATGGTGAAATTATTTTGGATAATATTCGGTGCTAAAATTGACATGCAGATATGTTATCTAAATTGTTTTATATAAAATAATGATACAATATCGTATTATTAAAATGTTATCAATAAGTAATTAAAATGGAATTAAGACCTATATGAAGGAGGTCAAATAGAATTATGTCATTATTAAATTAATTGTCAAATGTTAAAACAAGATTAATTGGAACAGTAAAGATTAAGATTTACATATAAACCAGGAGATCAATTACAATAAAAATGTTTGAATTAATTAAACGTTAAAATGATTGGTTATAAACATTAATAGACCACCTTACTTTTGTGCTCGTGCATACGCGTCTTCAATCGTTTCTTCGTCTGTCCCACGTAAGGCGCAGAGCAATTCTCACAATTGATCTTGTAAACATTTCGATTCTGAAATTTGTCTAATTTATTTTTTTGAACTCTAATAAATGAGCTTAATTTATTTAATTAACTATGTCCAATCGTGAACATTGCCCTGTTGAAAAACGAAATGACAGAGTTAGAGACTTTGAGTATATATGGTACCACAAAAAGTTTTTTGACATTATTATTTTTAGTGTTCGAGATTAAATCGTCATTATCTTGTGAAAAATTATAATTGAATTTATGTATTATTATTTTGATTCTATTGTTGATGTAGTTGAAAATCAACGCTAAAAGATAACAATTATTTAAAAGAATGATCATTAATTTAAAATTCTTTTGATGAAAGATAGTGTGAGAAAAGGATTGCTCTGGCGACAACGTTGTAGATGGAGTCAATTTTATGAGAAATGGGATGATTTGATAGGAAGAATAAATATCTGTCTGAAAAAAATTTTTTGTGGTATCAATTAATAATAATTTTATTTTTTTCACGTTTAAGAAGGAGATAAAAAACTCAGAGATCTATTATTTTCGATTTCCAATGTGAATTGAATTTTTTCGTAGATGCTATTGAAATTGATCAATATGTTATCAACTTGATCACTAGGTGCGGTCAAAACAATGTCATGTACATATCTGGAGTTAAAATATGGAATTAAAATTCAAAAAATTTAAAATCTTTTCTTTCAAATCTCGCAATACAAATTCAGCCAAGATGGGAAATAAGGAGGAACTCACAGGGGTGCCGAGTAAATTTTAATTATAGGGTGCTCGTAAATTTTATTGTTAAATGTAAAGAAAATCGAAGAGAAAATAAATTTTAAAGTTTCAACAAATTCAATGGTTCGTTTTTAAAGTAATTAAATGCCTTTTTTTAATGCTACTGATTGCAAGATTTAAAGGAATATTCGTAAACATAGAGATCATGTATAACGAAATTAAAATTGAATTGTCTATTTCAGATTCATTATGTAATCTGTAAATCTCGAAATTATTATTTGCATGTGTTGCATTCTTTTCCACAATTGACCTGATGACTGAGTGTAAAAAGGCTGCTAAATATAATGATAGTATTATAGCGAAAAGAAAAGCATGAGATGATTAATAATTTAACACGATATTCTTCAAATGTTATTATAGGAAATTAAAAATGAAAATGAGAATTTTGAATATGCAACAAATATAGAAGAAGATGATTGTTATTTCCTGAATAGTGAACTTACTACAAAATTCGCACATGTTGTCGCACAATTATGGCTAGCCTCTCGTCCACGTTATTAGAAAAATCCTCTCTCCCGTCCACTAAATGCAAAATCCACTGCATGAGAATTTCCAAACGGCCGTAAGCATGTACTGCCAAAACGGCAGTCAAACTACAGGCAGCGGTCGCGACAGTTTGCGAAATGACACCCGATGTAAATTGAGTCCAAAAGAAGATCTCATTAATTGGACTATAACGTGTGTCGACGATCATCCTTGCGACCGGATACACCAGTGGCTGGTACGTCAGATTACTATTTCTCTCTGTGATCTTGCCCATGCTCAATGGCATGGCGATGTGATAGAACGTAATACCGCCATACGCAATAAATGCGTTGATTATTATAAGGCGACGGCCGAATTGCGCGTTTCGAGTCATAATCACGCGATCACCATGATACCACGTATTCCTCCAATCAGTCTTGATGTGCTCGATACATATACGGATATCTCTCCCATGAAGGGCCAGCGAGCTGTACTTCATAGTAACCATCAGGCCAAAGGACAATGGTCCGATGAATTTTAAGATATTGTATATATCTTCGACTTCGAGCACGACGTAGAAGACGCACGGAATGAAGAGAAAAGCCACCATACCGAGATAAATTACGTTCATTAACACGCGCACATATTTCTTTATTGAAGAAGAGGATTTGAGTGAATTGGGCCAAATGCCTATTGATTTCAGTAACCAACGGATCTGCTGTATATTTATTTGCGCGTCTTTTTCGCGATCGTAAACGGTCGTTGAATTTGATTTTTTAATAGAGGGCAATTTCCGCATCGTTAAAGCACGGAAGCTCAAGTAGTACTGAAAGGACCGAAAGTCGAGAACACATAGTCACGTCAGGCGCTTGCGCATTTAATTTCCAAGGAAAGAGTGATCTACGTCATGAAGTTGAGGGGTGCATTTTATAGTCATATTGACAACCACGAGAATTTTTTCTTCCTCTTCCTTGTATATATTGGTTATTATGTTCTGTGAATTATGTGCGTAACATAACCTGTTCCACGAGTATGTTTTGCGAGAAGAATCGGTAAGCATCGCGATTCTTCTTTTATGAATTCTTCATTGGAATAAAAATATTGCATATATATAAATTCATACATATATATATTCATACATATACATATTCAAATTTAGATAATTAGATGAATATGTATACATATTAAATTTATTAATATTTTGAAATATAATGATCATATTTTGAAATTCATTAAAGAATTTAATTGTAAACGATATAGTAAACGATAAAAAAATAGAAAAATAACACACAAAAGAAGTATCACATTGTAGAATAAATGTCAAAATTTATGTACACATCTTTTTATTTATTAAATCTGTATTTATTTCTTATTCTTATTCTTATATAATACTTTCTTTAATGTACTAATATGTTACATTTACAGAAATTACAGAAAAAAAAACATGATAATTATTTAATATAGAGGATTATCCTCCAATGATCTTGACTTGTTGTCAAGGTCATGCCCTCGAGTGGCATAATATAATTAATAATTCCTTCTCCGCCAATTTGAATTTGATTGTTTATTAACATTGATTCATGAGCTGAGAAGTCAGATCGTGTTGCAATTAAATATGTATCGCGAATAATGCAATCAACCCGTATGCACCAACACTATAATGTTGTTCATGATGAGGGATGAAAGGCTGTAGCGTACACAGAGACTGAAGCGTAAACAGGATACACATATACTGAGGTTAAATTTGGTATCCAAATCCACAATCATATTTAAAAATGGACATAATAAATGACTTATTGCGACTATTTCATTATTGATTACGTGATTTTCTCCTCGTTATATTGTAACAAAAAAATATCATCTTGCATGATGAATGCTTAAGAGAAGCTCCGAAATCAGAGATCGCGCCTCGCATTGACATGTCTTTGGCTGCGTTCTATTTCATACATGATGCGCATGATGCATCATTTACCCTTATTTAACATTCGGTGAATGACAAAGATAAATAATGCAGCATGCGCATCATGCGTGAAACGCAACGCAACCTTTATATAATACCACATCAATGTCTCAACATTTGCTTTATACGAAAGTTTTGCAACTGTATCTACGAATGAGTAATCCACAAATACATAGTTTGCACGGACAAATAACGTCGAATTCTTAGAATTAGACTTAAACTATATCGCGAATTTGATATCGCGAAAATTGACACGAATGTGCGACTGAGAATATCATAGATTTCGTGAGAAATTGGTGTGATAGTATATAAAGATACGTCGATGCGCTGGAAAAATAGCGATCTATGGTGACTTCGTTAGAGTTCGAGCTTTAGAATTCCCTTAAATGCTTGCTACAATGCGTCTTCTTCTAGTGTGTCTCATCATAGATGCATGCTATTTCACGCACGAAGTAATAAAGAGACAAAAGACTAAACTTTAATTATGAAAATGGGCTCGAAACACGGTATCGAAAAACTCATAGAATATCGAGCCGATGTGGTTTTAGTGCCATAATGGCCTTGTGGGAAAATTTGGAAATATTGATTATCATGTGGTCACAGGTCACATGTATGTACATATACATATATAAATACATATGCATAACCATAAATTATCGTTTTTTTAACTTATCGATCAAAAAAACTTTGAAATTAAAAAGAATAAAAACGAATCTTGACAACTTTCCTTCTCAGAATATATTCTACGCATGAAAATACACAAATGTACAGAATTACAGAAAAATAGGAAGAAAAATATTTATCAAATCCTCTAAGTTTTCTCCGACAGGAGCGCTCAAATTTCTGCCATACAGCGTTTTCAATAGCGTGTTTCGAACTCACTTTTTTCGTGATTGGATTTGAGTTTTTTTAGTCTTATTCTTGTATGCCTTCCAACAAGAGACACAAATGACACGCTGTGATACAATCATGGATCATTACATCCTTGTTGTTTGCCAATGTTAAACAAAGGTGACATCACATCACATGATCACTGTATCGCACTGTGTCGCTTATTGGAAGGCACATCTTAATATTCCATGGTTTCACGCATGATTACGATGACCGTACCTTTAAAGGTATTTTATTTCAGATAGCTATCATTTAAATTTATTTGTATCTTCAAAATTCAATTTTGTCCTTTATTTTCCAATATTATCCTTTATTTTGACATTACGGGAAATTCTTTTCTAACTAGCGTTCCAATGTTTGTATATAATATTATATTAATGAACAAATTTTTATGGAAAATATTTTACAGTTTTATACATATAAATACACTTTGTTTTTGTTAATTATATTTCTTAATTTTTTACATTAAATTCAAACTAGAGTTGCTTTCATTTTTTATTCTTTCGAACTTTTTATTGTTTCAGATCAAGGATTTGTTCCAATACAGTCAAATCAGTTTCAAATTATCAGAAAATTGCGCATTATCTCAATTTGATTATTAGCACTGTGCAATAAAATTCTATAATGCACAGATTCTTGATAGTTAAACTGGTTTGAAAACATGTAGGAAGAAATCTCTAAAATTTTCAGATTTGTCCTTCATTTTTTTAAAGAAAATATGGTTACCACACGCATGATGCATCATTTATCCTTGTTTAACATTCGGTGAACAACAAGAATAAATGATGCATCATGCATGAAATGAATACACTGCTTGTCTTAATGATGATAAAAAAAATCTTTCTCCTTGCGATCTCTTCCATTCGCTAATCAATCTTCATTTGTTCGATAAATTTACGTATTCTTTTAACATAAATACGAGCAATAATTTATACCATCTTTAAACCAGTAAATTGTAGATTCCATGGCCTACAGTTTTAAACGGATATCCTTCTCTTCGAGAAGAATATACCGTAAAGAGAGTATTACAGTGAGAGTTATCGAGGAGTAATTCATAAATTTCAGAATTTTCGATAAAATCTTCTTGAGCATCAAACTCTAAACATTTACCGGTTTTAAAATCCATCAATTTAATTGAAGGCTGTAAATTATTATTTCAAATATAAATATTTTTGAACTGGTACGAAAGAACGCACTGTATTTTATCTGTGATGAGCGTGTCAATCATTAGTCTGTACTAGAAATTCTACAATCAAAGTTTGGTGAATAGACCAAAAATGGCGGATAGAAAGAGATAATAGATGTTACTTTCTCGTATGAACGCATACGCAAAAAATATTAGAATGCGTGATAGGCAATACGTGACAATACTTGAAGAAACCAATTGAGTTGATCAATTGGCTGAATTATAATTTATTAATTTTCTCTTTGTCCAAGGTCTCGGAACGATTTCTAATCTCTTTGACACAGGTTTTAGGATATGGTCAATATGATATTACAAATGCTTTAAAGCATTTTTTGATAAATCAATTTGTAAAATTCTTTTTTCTCATTGATCCATCAAATGCTTCAAAGCATTTATAGCCTTACTCATCTGCTTGTATAGTTATCTATCTCTTTCTTTCCTTCGCACTCGTTTTCCGAGAATGTACGGAGCTATCCGAAGAATATCGAGTGAACCAAAATCAGAGAATCAATCAGAAGTGGTGTCCGCTTTTGCCAAATTCTGATTACAGGATCTTTAGTCTTTATTACTGCCTATAGCAATTTAAATACGGCGGTACATATGCGAACATATGACTTATTCTTGACAGAAAAAATGTAGCTGTGTCGGCTGACTATACACAATCGATATTTACAGTATAACTTGTTGCATATAAAGTTCAATATAATGTGTAATAAAGATAGAGGATATAGAGATAATAAAGATAGAGAAGAAGATGATCGAATAAGAAGATGATTGAATGCTGTCAGTTATAAGTCATGTGAAAACACGATAAATTTTTTATCCACGAAATATAATTTTTTACGTTAGAAGATTAAAAGATGTCTTTCGTTCTGCATACTAGCACATCATATGCTTACTTGAATTTTTGCTTTAAATATCTCTATTAAAAATTCTGTTTTATCTGATATACTCTTGAGTACTCCTGAGACAAAATATAAGTAAAATACGAATAGTTATTCGCTCCCAATTAAAATAATAAAAAATCAATATTAAGAATAAATGTTTACAGAAAAAAAAGAAAATAAAAGCGATTTTATTAAATGAATTTTATTAAATGAATTTAACATTTATGTTTATTATAAATATATAAAATATATTTTTATATTTGTATGTGGGAAATAATTTATCAACATTTTAAAATTTGTTATTTTAATGAACTGATTTTTTCTAAATAATTATGAAATTGTAGTAGAGAAATATTTACATTCATCGCACAAAGTGAACTAGAAGTTATTTTAAAAACCTAAGTATAAAAGACGTATTAGATTCTTGAATTAGTATTAATTTAATGCTTCTTACTTATTAAATCTGTATTCGAAGCTTCATTTCTTCTTTTATTTTTATGTAAAGTAGATTGATTAATTGATATATTGATATTTTATAAAATTAACTGGCTTGATATTATTATTTATTTTGCAACAAATACAATTTACATCAATCATCAGTATTGTAATTTATGAAAAATTTTTAAGTAGTAAGTGTACGTAACATATTTAAATAGGCAATCGATGTCTTAATCACCTGTTTAATAAACGTTTATGAATGTCATGCAATTAAAAATTTATTCTATAAAACTTACAATTAATTTATAAATACTTACATCACCGAAACTGATCATAGATAACTCAATGATATTCCCAGCAGTAAGTTTAACCGATGAATTGGATATCGCAATCATTAGTATAATAGCTAGAGCTTTCCTTTCTGATAGACGATGCCAATCGATCATGTATGATACCTCACTAACTCTCTTGCACTATATATACAGGATTGATTCATTAATTTATTAAATGAATTACACTCAAACATTTATTTTTGCATTTGCAATAATAAAACTTTTTATTTTAATTTTGGCGATAATCCAAATCATACCTGCTCGGCAACAAGTTCACCTATATAACAAAATACGAAAAGATTGAAGACAAAACTCATAAGCAGAATAATGTATGTTATTGCAAAGCCGTTTTCCCATTCCTGCAATTAAAATTTTCTATTTTCGAAAACATATTTTGCATACATCATCCGTATTCCAATATTATTGTAGAATAATTGGTTTTGCCACATATTTTACACAATGTACTTACCGTAATTGTATAATATCCAAGGAAACATATATTGAGCGTATTTCCTACAACTTCCACAAGAGATATCTTGTGCAATACTTTTTCTGTTAACTCTATAAAACTGCAAAATAATATACGTATGTGATTGGAAATATGTATAACAATCAATTAATCATAATATTATAAATAAGAAAACAGTATGTAATTTATATAATCATTTTTGAGTGTTTCAAAACAATAAATTTTTCTTGTTTTTAAAAAAATGTTATTACAACGTAATGATTAGCATTATAGTGAAAAGAAAAGCATTATTATTGCACAAGTATTATTGTAGATAAATTGTAGACCAGAAATGATTAACAGTTTACAACTTATTTTTTAAATGTACGAGAAATTAAAATAATGAGGATATTGAATATGCAACACATTTAAAAGAGATAATTGTTATTTTCTGAATAGCGGACTTACCATAAAATTCGCACATGTTCTTGCACAATTATGGCCAGCCTCTCGTCCACGTTATTAGAAAAGTCCTCTCTCCCGTCCACTAAATGCACAATCCATTGCATGAGAACCTCCAGACGACTGTAAGCGTGTACTGCCAAAACGGCAATCAAACCACAGGTAGCGGTCACAGCGGTTTGCGAAACGACAGCCGACACGAATTGAGTCCAAAAGAAAATCTCATTTATTGGACTGTGACGCGTGTCGACAATAATCCTTGAGACCGGATACGGCAATGGTTGGTACGTCAGATTACTCTCTGTAATCTTGCCCATGCTAATCGGCATGGCGATGTGAAAGAATATGGCACCGCTGTACGCGAAGAACCCGTTGATCACTATGAGACGACGGCCGAATTCCGCGTTTTTAATCATAATCGCGCGATCGTCGTGATACCACGTATTCCTCCAATCGATTTTGATATGCTCGATACATACACGGATATCTCTTCTACAAAAGGCCAGCGAACTGTACTTCGCGATAGTCATCAGGCAAAAGGATAACGGCCCAATGAATTTCAAGGTATTGTACATGTCTTCGACTTCGAGCACGACGTAGAAGACGCACGGAATGAAGAGAAAAGCCATTATACCGAGATAAATTATGTTCATTAGCACGCGCACATATTTCTTTATCGAAGAAGAGGATTTGAGTGAATTGGGCCAAATGCCAATTGACTTCATTATCCAACGGATCTGCTGAATACTTAGCCTCGCGTATTTCTCATAATCATAAACGGTCGCTACTGGATTTGAATTCTGAGTGCAGGATGATTTCCGCATCATTAAAGCACGGAAGCTCAGGTAGTACTGAAAGGACCGAAAGTCGAGAATACGTAGTCACATCAGGCGCTTGCGCATTCAACTTCCAAGGAAAGAGCGATCCACATCATGAAGTTGAGGGGTGCATTTTATAGTTATTCTGATAACCATGAAGGGTAAGAGAGGATTTTTTTCTTCCTCTTCCTTGTGTGATATATTGGTTACTGTATTGTGAATTAGATACGTAAGGCATATAACTTCTTTCACGAGTATGTTTTGCGAGAAGAATCAGTAAGGATCGCGATTCTCATTCTTCTTTTATAAATTTTTCTTTGGAATATATATATTGCATATGTACGAAATCATACATATACATTTTCATAAAATTAGATAATTAGATGAATATGTATACGTATTAAATGAATTAATATTTTGAAATATAATGACTATACTTTGAAATTTATTAGAGAATTTAAATAGCGAAAAAAAATTAGTAAAATAAGACACGAAAGAAGTATCACATTTTAGAATAAATGTCAAAGTTCACGCACATCTTTTTATTTATTAAATCTCTATGTATTTCTTATTCTTATTCTTTCTTTAATGCCATACTAAATGCTTAATTAATTTTATAAAATTACTAGTTCCATATTTTTTATTGTATATTACAGAAATGTAGTTATAATTTGTATACAGGAAAAACAATATGGTTGGTCTGCACAGAATCTAGTGATGCCAACCAGATTAAATAGTAAAATATGGAACAACTATTTATGTGATTGCTTGAACTACAGTACAATAGTTAGTTTATACTGCAGCAATAACGGCATTTCACGTATACATATTTTTGTAAGTGTGGTGAATCACTTTGGTGGTACTTTTGCTTTTCGAAATTGCAACCTAATTTATAGTATGATTAAATAAGAAATTAATTTTTATTAATAATTTAATTTTTATTATTTTAACATCATGCTTTATAATGTCACGGTTGACGCAATTATATAGATATATAACTTATCTATAGTAAATAATCTCCTAATTAAGTTTTGGTTGTCACAACCAGATCGCGTCTGCTAAGTATTGATGTAATTGACACATCAAATTAAACAAATCATATTAATTATATACATTTCTATTATATAAAGATTTTCTTAAAGAGAAACTAGGATGATGTTTCTATATTGCTCACAACTAAATATTTTTAGTTATGTAAGCTATATCTTTTTTTTCATTGTACATTTTGAGTTGTCTATATAGTTCATGCACGTAATATGTTCAAATAAGCAACTGATATATTAATCACCTATTTAGAAAAATGACACATAAGTCATATGTTTCATGAATCAATTTAATAAGTGATGTTTTACTTACGCTAACAAAAGTACTAATGGACAGTTCGATATTTTTTCTAGCAAACGATATCAATCCGTCATGTAGGATACTTCGTTGATTTTTTTGTGCTACAAGATTGTATTTCCTAGTTATGTCAATCATATTCACTTTAAAAAAAACTTAATTTTCATAGTATAGATAAATTTGAAATTTTGTAATGTTTATTACGAAGAGAGCGAGTGTGGCAGCACGAGCAGACAGCGCACTTGTCTGCTATGTTAGAGATCCCGAGATTCGATTTCTGATAAACCCAACAATATTTTCATACATTTGTATCTCCTCTCGAAAAGAAGTGACAACCCACCGAGAGTATCTTTGTCAAAAACGCTTCTCTAACAAAATTTTGATGTTCGGAATCGACGTTAAAAAATATAGGTCCCATATGTGTATAATCATATAGTTCAATAGCGTGCGCACAAGTATACATATAAAAGAAGTCATTACGCTCGATTATGAGCAACAGGACTAATTGTAAAAAGAATATTTATTAGCCATTAATACTTTTAATATAAAGATTTTAATAAAAATTATATAAAATATATAAAATTTAATTTACTTTAGTAGTACAGAGATACTTTTAAAGTAAAGACAATACCATTGTGCATTGACAATATCCATCAGAGCAAGACTGAAAATTTTTGGAATAATATGTGTGGAGGCAAGAATACATATCCATTCTCTACCTCTAAAGCATTACGTACTTTTAGATAATGTAATTACTACAACTTGATTGACGTTGCTTGATGAATGGTCGTATCATATAAAGAAAGAACTGAAATATATAATAAAGAATATTATTTACTATTTTATTGAAAAGGATTATCCTTTAATTGATAGTAAAATGTGTGAGAAAAGTTCTTGATTCGCA
>Ga0157363_1005787_pt1 | contig 11578 bp, 4 predicted proteins | sample AttsexASBM1_FD_111477 | JGI IMG/M metagenome (GOLD analysis project Ga0157363, IMG submission 111477) | Fungus gardens microbial communities from leaf cutter ant in Ribeirão Preto, State of São Paulo, Brazil - Atta sexdens ASBM1 | ecosystem: Host-associated > Fungi > Mycelium > Unclassified ...
GGATTCGAGCGACACTCTCCCCGAAATGAATTCAAGTAATTATGGCAGGGCTGCAGTTGTTCACATCCCGAATATGCCAAGCTACATCGTGAACCACGAAATCTAGTTACGTCGGGTTTTATGACGACGATAACTTTTTCAACTCGACGTCGTCACGACGAGTGGCCGTAACTTTTTAGCGAGACCCGCGACGCAGAACAATGAGCAGCTAACTACATGGTCCGCGGATAGCACAAAGAAGGATAGCAAGGATAGCAAGAAAAAAATCAGACAGTTGACAAAACCGTGATTAACTGTAATTCGACAGTGTTTTTATTGCTCGCTATATAGAAGCGAGAAGATCCGTTTCTCAGATTCGAAGAGCGAAATGTCGTCAGAATAATGACGCTCTGATATCTCGAAATATCACCGCGAGCTATACGCATGCTATAACACTACTTCCTGCAACTTGTCTCTCGAAAGAGGAAAAGCACTTTGAGTAGAACACCATCGAAATCTCGTGCGCGATCCCCAGTGGCAGAAGGGCGACAACCAATTAAATATATGGGACGCCGAAGGGACCAAAACAGGTCTAACAATTCCAGACACCTCCATCCACGAAACTGGAAATGGACTTCCGCAAAAGCTCGCGTATATATAGAGTGTCTTGAAACTATCAACAGTTATTTCATTATAGGATTATAGGTATACTGTTAGATATCAAAGGAACAATGGCAACACAATCTCTTAATTCAATAACATTTTGTTATTTTTATCAAAACGTACAACAATTCATTTTTGTAGTTTTAAAATAAATACATGGATATTAAATTATTATACTTATTATATTTATTATATACTTAGCAAATGATAAACTAAATTTGAGTTAAATTTAATACTAATAGTTTTCTATAATAGTTTTCTTGAGTTTAACCCTTCGTGGTCACATTTCCTAAGAATTTTATGTTGATCACACAAGCGGCAAACCCAACATTTTTATTGATTGTTGTATTTACAATTTTTGTTCTTTAAAACCACAAAAATTATTGAACATACTTTAAATATTGTAGGATATGGAAATACAATGCTTTTAAAGTTTTTAATTTAAAAAATTCGCAATGACTGACGTCAAAGGAATAATATGCGGCTGAAGGCGCAAAAAGGGTATTTTGAACTTCGGATAAATGACAGTTTTAAAAAAAGATCTTAGAAATATAAAGCTTCACATCTTTTTGGAGTCTATAGATCTCCAAAAATGACATATTCAGTAGGAGCAGTAAAAATGATTAAAGATAACTCAAATTGGGTACAAGTTGACATCATGAATGTAACAGTGTACTGAAATACAAACTAAAGTAATTATTATTTGATAGCAGATAGAGAGAAAATTACACGAAATATCTTATTTCTCAGTAATTTCAACTTAATCTGATCCAGTCAAGAATTAAATTCGAGGTTTATTCTATCGAAATATTTTTGAGAATTAACCACAACATTGATCGCGGAAAAACTGAAGCTCTAAATCCATCATGAGATTCCCACCCGGAAATTACATTTGGCGATACCGGTGCACCCTGTATATCGTATAACCGTCCGTAAAATACATCTCTCGCGCGCGTGTTCGTCGGTGGGAATCCAAACGGCGCATTTGCTCAATGGGACGTGCAACCAGTGCACGGAGAGCGGACCCGCCGATACACTATACCACAGCGGTGATCTTGCAGGTCGACCAAAACCCTCGGCATGAGTTCGAACTGCGAAATCCGCGGTGTAGCGAAGGCTGATGCTGCGGTCCATTTATAGGATTGCATGAAAAATTCCGCACGCATATTCCGCGATATTCCGTTTCCTTTGCTGCTGCGGGCTCGTTATCGTCGAGCCGCCTTTGTTTCTAAAGCGATTGGTCGTGCGCGCTCGTTCGTACTTGCGCGTGTATCCGAGCATGCACCTCTCGTATGTGCAGTGCTGCCCGCGGATCTCGTATAGTACCCTATATATACAGCATATATACAAACGGCACCGTAGCAACGCTCCCGCTATATTAAACGAGATTCGAGACCATCGCGCTTTCGCCTTACGGAACGAAGAGTTAGTCTGAATGTTCTCGTTTCCTGTCCTATCACCTCGGCCGTTCACGCGAATGAGTTTGGTCGTGCGACTCTGGATTAAAAGCTTTTTACCCGACCGTAATAAATGTTTGCTGTCCGATTTAAGTTCAGGATCCAGCTCGCCCGCTATGTAGGAAAACTAATATTAGTTGGGCAATGTAATATAAGATAACCGCATCTTATATAGTCTAGTTTAAGCTTTGCAATTTTTTTTGAATTTTTTTCAGTCGTAAACATTGTGACGAAAATATTAACTAAATACAGTGTTGTAAAGTATAAATATAGAGCTACAATAATATGTGCTACGAAAATTAGTAATTATTTCTTAATTGTAGAAAGCAATTACTTGAAATGAAATACTACTTACCTATGAAATATTACATCACGACATTCTGCATTTTACTTTGTTGACAATAGTAGAACAAATTGAGAATCACAACATATTTAAAAATAGAATATATATATTAAAACGTTTTAAAGATGCATAAAAGACATTTTAAAGACGTTTTTATTAAAGATGTCTAAAAGACATCTTTGTGATGTCTTATGTTTCGACTTTGAAATTTTTATTTTTTAGGATAAACTAATGTAATCAAATTAGATGAACTACCTGCACGACTTACTAATACTATCTGTTAAATTTACTGTGTAATTAAATTACCCACAAATAGTGAGGAGATTATATTAAATATTAGATACTATATGAAGTTTATCTCAATATATCTCTTTTTTTATTTTTAAAAATAAAATTTATATTAAAAATTTGTAGATGTTGGTATTAAAAATATTCTAAGATTTACGATATCTTTGAAAACAAGGAAGAGATATTATGATGAGAAAGGGACCTTTATAAGACAGAAGATAATCGGCTTGGCGAATATTTGTCGAGTGAACGCCAAGGTCTGCCTTCAGCCATGTCGGAGCACCGTGCAAGTCAATTATTAATATCTTTATGAATGCCTCAATTCTCGTGCGAAGTTTCCTTGAAGGTAACGTGCAATTTCATAGATGCACGACGGTAATAACAGAAAACTCAACTTCTGCGAGCACCCGACCCCTACCGAGTTTCTCTTCCCATGGAGGGTGGCCTTGTACGAACGAGCACCTCGCTCCTCTCGACATCCCTTTTAGCAACGCCCAACCAATTTAGTCATACAAATAGTGCTCGTTCGCGTAGCGACGATGTCGTGAACGTTTGATATTAAAGGCGTCATTAAATGAGATAATGAAGCTAACTCTGTGCCGACCAAAAACGATAAGCTCTGTTAAACACTGCATTAAAAAAAATTTTATATATATATATATATATATATATATATATATATATATATAGTTAAAATATAAGTAAAATACATTTCCTTTTCTATTTTTAACTGTTATCTTTAAAAAAATATTAATTATTATAATAGAAGATACTTTCAGGATTTAGATACTTTCAAAAATATTTAAAAAAATATAATTTAATATTTTTAAAGCAAATTGACAAATTAATTTAAGACAATAAACTTAAGAACATATTTTCTATATAAAATATTAATTTCGCTATAGGAAATATAAATTTAACAAAAAGATGAATATTATAATTGACGTTCCTCATTTGTAAATTACATAAATAAATTTATTTTGACCTAATAGTTACTTTGAACGGTAAATTCTGCGCAAATTCTTCCTAATATATCGTTTACTTTATAATCCGAGGACGCTGGTCGTATTAAAAAACCCAGTAATATTATCATAGTTTATAATTAAGATTTAAGAGCATCTTTTAGAGCTACGTAAGCCCAAGCGAAATTGGCTCGTGAAGAATATTACAGCCGAAAATACGGTTTCAGGTGCCTAAAATGCCTTATTACATCGCAGACGCCTGAGACGCCGTTATTAAAAGGAACGCGCCGTCGTGTATATGTGTACATATATATATATATATATATATATATATATATATACACATATATACCGCACTCATAGGGGAAGGCAGTAAGTATACTCTACCCCCTTTTAATTTTTGCCCCCGCGAAAGTAAAATATATCGGGTAAGCGGAAAGGAGCGTGGGTCAGCCCGTAATAGCCGCCGCAGGAGGCGGCATTAAAATTTTTCGCAAAGAACACTTTTTTACCATATATCCGCGGTCAACCCGTAAATCACCAAATGGATGAATATTTATAGCTCTTTATTAATGGGGTTACGCTGTTGCCAGGATTATTCGTAGGATACGGTGGAAGGGAGAAGAACCGTGGGTACAATGAGGGCGCATAATGCACTACGCGCCCTCCCCACTGAATGTATATACATAGGTCGATGCCATTAAAGGGAAACACGTGCTAGGAGAGAGAGAGAGAGAGAAGGATCCCCTTTTCACTATTTACAACCCCCGTTGCTGATTACCGCTCGCGGATTATCGCGCTGTTTCTGTCGTACACGGATTACAGTGACATCAGCAACGAGCGCTCGAGTGTGTCGAGAATCTAATTCGCTTTCGTAAAACGTTATTCGATCATTCCAAGAGAAACAGTTGTATTCCGCTTAATTCGCGAACGTTAGAACACAAAAGCTCGAGAAATGTGAAACTGGCGAAGAGTTTATGACGCGCGACGCGAGAGAAAGGTTCCGGTTTTCCGACGCAACGACAAATTTTTTTTCCATTCGCTACTCACATCGTTTTTCGTATTCGTTAGTCGAACAAAACCGAGTTGACGAGTTTTCCGGCCCTTCAAACGCTATCTACCTGCTCTTACACGAACGTCGGTAAACAGTGAACCGGGCACATTGTAACGCGAGCACGGTCTAGCGATCGTTTCGCCTGTCGAAATCGACGGTGTGAAATCGAAATGACGCTTTTGAACGTGCTGTCGCACCACATCGCGTGCGGAATAGCGCGATAGCTACGACCCCATTTATACCGAACCCATCGATAAATCGCGAACAAAGCGAGTCATGGTTTGTCCGATCTGCGAGAGGCTTGTGCAAAACTGATTCCCCCTATTGCAACCAAGCGTGTTGTTATTGATGTTATTCGCATTAACGTACCCGTTATTGATGCAAACAGCCACAATCGCTAGTGATCGCGTGGCTAAAGAGATAGATGGATCTAATCTGATATATATCAAAACGTGGACATAGGACTACGCAAACTTCAGTGAGGAAAATTTTTCGAGATTATCGGAATCAGCGCTTCAGTTATGAAATATTGGATATCGTCGTTTTTGTTCGATATTATTGAAAATTTTTACAAGTTACAAGCTTATTCCCTTGTGATTACAAGCCGTCGATTTTAATTTCCATCGTGTGTAAATCGTTGCGCCTAACTTTGATCATTAATTCGAGCTAACGCATATTTGCGAAACGGCGAAGCATTTTGTTTATTCCGGGATTAATTAGAAATGTTGTTCGATCAACGACGCGGTTGCCTGTGATAGTAACGAATTCGACACTAAATCGATTCAGACGACTGCTTGTAGCGCTCCAACGCATGCAAACACTCACACAAATATCGTTATTTTTATTTAATTGATGAAATGTGTTAGGATGCGTTTAATATTTTTAATCAGTACAAAATATTAAAAAGCATTTGTTATGAGAATTTTTTAATTAAAATTTTCCATTAGTAACATTCAAATTTATTAATTATTTAGAATTGTTTAAGAATATTGAAAGACACTTATTAATAATATTAATTATTAATTATTAATTATTAATAATAATATTAATTATTTTCTAATTTGGAATTTTTCTTTTTTACTATTTCTCTTCATTTTTTATTAAATATGTGAATCTCTTATTGGTTGAACATATGATATGTTACATGTGTATGTATATACATATAATGTTAATATGTATATTGCTCTGATTATTGTTTGTTAACAAAAATATACAAATATACAAATATATATATATATTTGTATATATATTTTTTTAACAAACAATAATCAGATATCCGAGCAATAGAATTATCCGATTTAATATCATAACTAACGATAAAGTACACATTAACGAATTTTGTCGATACAAGTTTAATTGCAGATCGAATCCATGGGAATGTCATGGAATTACTCTGATTTATATTCAACTGGATATACACGTTTATACCTTCAACTGAAAGTAAAGCCGTCGCTTATTCAATATGCCATTAAACTAAATTGATATTCACCGGATATATCGGAATTAATTAAAATTAAATACCTTGTTAAGAGTCTTCAACTAATATTCCCAGTTACATAGGAAAGCAAAGTGATCTTTTCAAAATACGAAACAGGTGACTATAATAATTTTTTAGATCTAAAATAAAAATTTATTTTAATATGATACATGTCGAGCTCAGAGTTAATAAATGCTGTAGACGTTCACTCGCGTAAAATCGATGCCGCCCTTAACGATCGCGCATAACATTATGCTTATACATGAACGCATATTAAAAGAGTGTTACACCCTCTATCCAGAAGGGATGACGAAGGCGGTTAAAAATGGCAGGCGTAAGGCGGATCAGAAAGGAGTCCATAACTCGAAATACCTGGGCGGGCGCATAACGGAAATTTAAAGCCACTTCGCAGCGACGGCGGCGGTGGTGTCGTCGTATATTTTAAATTTTATCGCACTCGCACCTCGAATATATGAGATCCCGTCAGACGAGCGGCAGAAAAATTGTTCCGGCTTTGACAGCAGCTCGACATTGAACGTCGACCGAGATAAAAAATTTAGCGAAACCACTTCCAGTTAATTTCCAGGAACTTGCTGATTTACAAATTTATCACTTGGACTCTACATTTCCTCCCCGAGACGTACACGTGTATCGCCGATGTGTATCAGCGAAAATATTCGCGATCATATAACGAGAGATTGTTTACGCATCTCTCCAGGAGTAACGTTGATATTTATGCAATGGGGTACAACAGCGCGATGATAACAGAAGACAGATGATCTGTGGCGTCCTTCGTTAACCTACCGCGCCGTAATGGTACACTTCGGGTAATGAGAGCCTAAGTACTGTTATTCGATAGTTCAGACGAGCATCATTAATTTCGCGCCATGGTCGTTAGCGCATCCCATCGTCCCGTTACGGTATTTGAATAGATCCGAGTGGCTACGCGGCATGTCCGTCGATTTCGTACCGATGCATCCTGTAGATATGATAACGAGTTTGTCGGTTATCTCTGACATGTGACATGTGACACTACACGCGCTCGGGGATGTCACAATTTGGAATTTGCTCGGCCATTATAGCCTAGTCGAACACACAGCCACGTCGATATTGGACATCCGTTGAAAATTTCTCCAAAGGGAGTTCGACGTGCAGAGCGTACTACTCGACGAAATCCTGCAAAATGCACTATAACGCTAACGGTGAAGCAATCACATGAGGGTAGATTCTACAATTCATTATCGAGCGTACGTACAACGCTCTCAACGGTCCCGAATCAATGCGATTGTTCTGTACTCGGTTTTGACCGCTTTAAGTTCAATCGCGTTTAAACGGTAAAATTACATTTAATTTGAGAGAGAGAGAGAGAGAGAGAGAGAGAATGAGCGAGTGAATAATTGAATGAATGAGTGAATAGATGTCTGAAAGAAAAAAAGCTAGGAAGAGAATTATGACCACTTTATAAACTTTTCATGGTAATCTATATTTAACGATTAAAGACATTATTGTTTTCTTCATATTACTTCACCATTTATTTCACGGTATAATCCACGTTCGAAAAATGAGTTCCTATGTTAATAACATTATATTATATCTTAAGCATTAGACTATTTACGTCTCTCAAGCATTAGACTATATATACATTTCTTATAAAAAAACAAAGAAAAAAGAGTGGAAAAAGCGCGTTCACAGGCGGTCACAGGATCGATTTAGCGTTAATTCTGCACACGCGACGCCGAGATAATCCGACCAGATTAATTATCGAGCTCCGGGTAGCTTTCTTTACAAAGTGCAACGCCATAGAGAAAGAGGGAGGTAAGGCGAAGGGTGAGTGGTGGACAGGGGATGCCAATTTGACGCGAGAAAAGCGCTAGGATTCTTCTTTTCTTCTCGTTTGCCTTTGAAGATGGTACGTAGGACAAGGTCCTTTTCATGGCAACCCTAACAGGTGATTTTGCCGAAGGATTCAATTTCTTTCAGAGCTCCGTTCTCTCCGTCCGGCGTGCAATGCTCATTTCCGGAGGCGTCCTCTCGCCGCGTACCCCCTTTACTGCGGATGAACCGCTACCCTTTCCTCGGTTTTTTATTCCTTTTTTGAGGCTTGCCGTCGTTGCTTTTATTAATTATATAGCTGTACGCTCATCGAGGGCTATCGCAACGACGAAACAATGTCAGCGTAGGACACCATTATCCCCGCCTGATAAAATATTTAATGGCAGCGTCTGATCTTAAGGAGATTAAGCCGCGACCATATATAGTCGGTCTACAATTTCTCATTAATATTAGACGCAGACGAAAGTACGCGGTTTACGCGGATAACGCGAGAATTCTCTCTGCTCTCGACAGTTAGCAAGCTTCAGATGTTGGTTGACCGGCTCAAGAACCACCGTCCGCGCCATGGCTGCAGATTTAACGGAAAACTAATCAGCACGCTGTAGTTTAAGTTGAAAATTTAATGAAATTCACCAATTTTCAAGTGCCAGAATCGCATTTATAACGATGATTGGCAGTTGATTTCTCGATAGTTCCTTTAACTCTCTTCAAATTCTTCGTTCGCTCTGATTATTCGTGAATAATTTTGACGAACGTGCTTTGAGTACACGATAATTTGTAGTGTACGCAATTAGCGTTTAATTCAATAAATTCATCAATTAAGAGAAATAAATCTATTTATTAGATCAAATTATTAATATCCTTCTAAAAGTTTATTAACATCAAAATCATTAAATTGCTTGTCAATTTAATAATTTTAATATGATATTAATATTTTAATTCTATTCATAAATTTTTCATATGTTTTAAGAAAAAGATTTCGGCGCGCAGTTTGTAGAATTAAATATGTTACAAAATTCATTCTGCAGAAATATTTAAGATCCGTTCTAAAATCCGTTTTGACAAAAACAGATTTGTTTCTCTTAATTGATTTATTCTTGTTGGTCTACGAATTGTAATTGTTTATACACATCTTCAATGAATTCGTGATAAAGTTTAAACCGTCAGATTTACTTAAAAAATTCTTTCCGTAAATTATTGTTTCTCATTTGCGCTGTTTGCGCAAAGACGGGTAGCATAGTCACGATACAATATTTCGGATTCTGACGTGGATTCGTCAAAGTCAAAGATGGTGGTCTCCTCAGACGAGACTTAAAAAAAATTACCTGCCGAGACATCGCCGGCGCCGCTTACAAAAGAAGGCGTATGATATACTTAATGAGGGTGCGAATAAGCACCGTCTCAAGTGGCTCTAGACACGCTGTCAGTGACGGTCTGCCGTGAGCAAAAATTAATCCCGCATGCATGTGACGTGAAACTGTGTGAGCGTGAATGCGTGCGCATAAGCGTAAAGATTGATGTAGGCGACATGACATTCATGTTGAAACGCACAATGCACATGTCCTAATAAAAGAATGAAAAATACAGCGCGTTAATTACATTTCGAAATAAAAGTACAAACAAATTATGTACGTTTTGGTTTTACTAATGAAAATTTATCGAAAAAATATCCATTTGTTGTGAATTTTGTAGAAGATCTCAGTGTTTTTCATTTCAACATTTAAGTCAAATCATTGTATCTTGTGATATTCTTTATGACGTATGACAGAATCATGAAACACGATGCAACTACACTTCGCACGGTGCACCGAAGCGTCGTTAAGTAGTAAAACCCTATGATTTACAAGCCACTGGCTAGACCCGTCGTCCCATTACACGGCACGGCTCTCATTGTCCTCGCGATGCAAACGGATGGACGTATATACGGCTAAAATAGCCGTACAGGATGTGAAATTGATTAACTGGTTAGACAATCATACATTGTGCGCTGCTAAAGCGTACGTAAAGCGGGCCTAACTGATGCCTTGCTGGTAGGCATCAACATTCATCATTCATCCGGCAGCAGCTGTTTCCCACATTTTTTAAACGTCAACGATGCTTTCATTCAAACATAGAAATTCACGTGGAATATGTAGTGCAGCTTTCACAAATGATATAAAGCGCATACCGTATTATGCAAACTTATCGTATTATGAAAAACGCGAAAAAATCGACGTTTTTAAAAAATGCAGGACACGAATGTTTGCGAAGACTCGAAAATTCAAAGATGGGGAACGCTGGCGTTAATGCAAATATTCGCGTTCTCACGAGCGAACCGAGGAAACGCGCGCAGACTGGAAGCGAACGTCTGCCGTCGGCTGTCGAGCATGTGGAAACGTTTAGATGGAAAAATAAGTTTCTTTAGAAACTCCGACCAACGTTCGACGTTCCATCGGCGCATTTCAGCGGCACGCAATCGACTTTTACGCGAGTAAGGAATTCGCCTTCGCTCCGCCGGCGGAGATTGTTCGGCGAGGCGTACGTTGCCGGGGAGCGTCGTAAAGGTGACGTAAACGGGGGCAAAAAGACGGTGTCAACAGTGCTCTGAAAGGCAAGGCGTCGGCCTTTGTTGATTTAGGACGAAAAGTTGACAAACCTCGGGAATGTAGGCTAACCCTTACGAGACATATGTTACAAGATCAATATTTTTTATTCCCCCATCTTCTAAACTTTCCTCACCCAGGCTGCATCCAAGAATCGTAACTCTGCAAACTGACGACGATGAGATACAAGCTGACCAAGATGTCGCTGAGAAAGATAAGAAGTATTATAAGACAGGTGGCGTGGAAATGAATTTTATTCATGTAACAATAAAGATTGAAAAAAAGAGTAGAAGAATAAAAAATTGCCTCAAACGCCAGACGATTTTGCGTATCTTTAAAAAAAAAACAATTTCATGTCGTCAAAGTCCGTACGATTGAAATAACGACGAATGTCGGGTTGCTTTACACTTTTCAATTTCCATCCGACCGCCTGCTTTATCGCCTACGACTATGGGGAGCCTTTTTTATGGGGACAATCGCTGAAGAACATCTGCGGCCCGAGCTGGTACACACAGGGATTCTAAGGATTTATATAGGCGTCCAATTTAATTCATCCTACATTTAAATAGTACGCCGAAATGGATGTCACTTGCCGATATAAGGCACAAGCTTTGTCGATAATAGGATTTTGCTGACGGCAAATCTACGCGCTGAATTTAAATATGGATGAACCGATACAATTGCAATTTCGACGACCGAGCGAAATACGTAGCGCAATACGGAAGCGTATAGTAAAGGCGTTTTGTGGCGAAACTGGGAAAGGAAAATGAGGGGGATCGGTTTACATCCTGCATTGCGAGTTAGCGACAATTCAGTTCCCTGATTTTCCGCAATCTTTTCTGACGGTTTGTCATCTAATTAATTCATTCGGAGTACAATGGATCCCATTACCGCGGAACAATCGTGATGTCACGCCCCTAACGCGGATTCCACGAGCGAC
>Ga0157363_1005788_pt1 | contig 11577 bp, 9 predicted proteins | sample AttsexASBM1_FD_111477 | JGI IMG/M metagenome (GOLD analysis project Ga0157363, IMG submission 111477) | Fungus gardens microbial communities from leaf cutter ant in Ribeirão Preto, State of São Paulo, Brazil - Atta sexdens ASBM1 | ecosystem: Host-associated > Fungi > Mycelium > Unclassified ...
AAAAAAAATGATGTGCACGTTGATGCAATTCTAAATATATGCAAGATGTCCCGTATTTGGGACTATTTTCGTGTGCAGATTAAACTGAGTAAAGTAGATTAAACTGAGTCGAAAAGTACTGTATCATTTTGTAATTTTCACAATAGTTAGTTTCTAAAAATTTAGTAGACAAATGCAAGGTTCTATTGTGCGCAGGGCCTTATTTCTGCTACAGGACTATTGAGTCTTATATTATAAGGCGTCCCATGGAGTAAATTTACAGCGAAACGGAACAACGCGACCAATCACTCTGCCGTCATTATTCTATTTTCTTTTCTGAGATTGTGATTGGTCTCGCCGTTTCACTGTAAATTTCCGCTCATGGAATGCCGGTCTAAGGCTGCTTTTACGTGTAATATAACTAGCGTCAATCAATCAAATTGTATCAAATTATATCAGCTACGCATTCTAGTTGAGATGATTTGATTGACTGACACAAGTTACTGCATGTGAAAACAGCCTAAGGCCGAGTTCACACTTTGATGGAAAAGTAAAAAGCGAAAAAGTGGAAACCAATCGGAACTTGCAGTAGTAGTACGCAGTACATTTCACTTGTCTGCTTTCCGCAAGTTCTGATTGGCTTCCACTTTTTCGCTTTCCGTTTTTCCGTCAAGGTGTAAACCCGGCCTAAGAGAAGCCGCAAATGGATTTCGCTTATTGATTGGCTGATAGCGGCTACCAATCAAAATCAAAAATATCAACTGGATATCAATCATGAAACCGTATCAACTGGCCGTATCAACTGGATATCAATCATGAAACTTTATCTCTAGGATGGAAAGTGGAAAATGAAAATTTTAATTATTGAAATATTAATAAAGATTAATAAAGAAACTTTTCTCTTTTCATCCTAAGAAAGAAGTAAAGCGGAGAGCACAGACTCTTGCATAAAGCATAATACATAAGGGAATTAATCAATCAAAAATCTTCTTTTCCATAAAATGAGAGGAAAGGAAAGATTTTGATTAGTTGATTCGTTTATGCAAAAGATTGCGATCTTTATTCCGAATTGGTTGTTTCAATGACACATTCTCTATTCCGCAATCCTTTTTCGCATCATGTGATTTCATTCTTATAGCGCTCCGGCACACCAGCATGACATTTATCGTGCGTGACATGCGATAAGTACGACATCCAATAAGTACAGTTTTATCGATATTTTTATTCTAAAGATATATTCTCATTGGACATCGCGTGTCGCGCGCAATAAACATCGCGCTGGTATGCCGGAAGTTATGGTTCCTGCACACAGAATGCGGCAAGCATTGCCGCGCGGCGAAAGTTGGCGCGATAGCCAATCAACATCTCTCTTTCTAGGAAGTAATAGATATATAATTTCCACCGCGCGACAAAAGTTGAATTCAATCCAATTTTTACCGCGCGGTGGATATAATATTACATCATTTCTAGAAGTTTTGCATGGTGAAGTCGATTTAAGAACATAGAATTATTGGTTAATGCGATAACTTCCGCCGTGCGGGAAGCGTTGTCGCATTCTGTGTGCATAAGGGTAAAATCACTCAGTGTGGAAAACGACTGCGGTATAGAGAATGCGTCATAGAAGCAACCAATCAGCGTTATTCTGCATTATTCCGAATAGCGCTAATTGGTTGTTTCAATGACGCACCGTGTGATTTCACCCTAAAAATAAAATCACATGATGCGGAAAAGGGCTGCGTAATTAGGGCTATTACGAAAACTGAATTATAAACCGGCTCTTATTCCTGTTCCTATTATTTGTTTCATTGTGTGCAGGCCCTTATGGTTTCTAGAGTATTTTGTGTGTTCCAATGGAGAATAAGATAACCGCTTTATAGCTGTTTATAGCTTCTTATTCTTTCATTCTGTATGTGCATTTAATCATGCGAAGAATAAATAATTGGATAAAAAGTACGTATCGATCAATGATGCAGAATTTATGCGCAAAGACTTTTAAATAAGCGAGTAAGTCTCTTTGCATTTTTATATTTCCAAGTATAATTATAATATTAAATATTATTGTTTTGATATATATAATCTTTATTATTCTGAAAATTATTTTGTTTATATACATATATTTGTATATATTATATACTTTTATTTCACATTTATTGGTACTTTGGTTACATCAACCTGTGTGTATATTATCGAGATAATAAAGTGAAAAATTATGCTTCTACAAAAAAAAAACTTTGGTAATATTAATTTAACATTAAATTCTGTTTATCAATTTAAAACAATAAAAACAGATTATTCCACATAACAAGCACTCAGGATTAATGATTGTATTAGCTAATGCTTGCAGATATTTCTAAAATAGTTGTGATAAATAAATAAAGTTTAATAGTGAATTTGATTGGATGCATTCAGCATTGATGCGCATTAAAGCTGTAAAAAAATTGATTGACATATAAAAATGTGTTCAATGTAAATAGAAAAATGGATTAAACCATGAACTCCTCAATACATTTTATTGTGCTATTAGCTAAAATCTTCTATAATTTGAAATATTTGTATTTTATACAGATTAAATCATTCTTCAACGGCTATATACACTGGTGTGCATAGTATATCGCGCTACAATAGTAATGCGTTATAAGTCAGATTTTATATTTTGTACATTGAGGTGAAATATGCTTTTTATCTAATATTCATTCTCTTAATAAATCTTTTAAGTATTTAATTTTTACATTTATAAATTAAGTTTTTTTAATTATATATTTTTGTATATATTTTCAGGAAATATTAATTTATATTGTGCCACAATAAATAATATTTTGTATTAAAATGTTTCCTAATATCCAGAAGAAGGACTATAGAGTCCTGGATTTAATACGTCAAAGAGAAATACAAGTGAGTTAAATAATTCTTGAATATTTTTAAATATTTTTACTAATGTTTTACAATTATGTGTAATTATATGTATGTGTACAATGTAACATAGGACTCAGTGACACACGTGATTTTACAAAAACTACATGTTACTGAAAATTTGATATCACGTCTGGGTTTAGAAAAAGAATTAAATGGTCATTCAGGATGTGTCAATTGTTTAGAATGGAATGAGACTGGGCAGTATGTACTTATTATTTATGTTTTTATTTAGATATAATTTAATCAATGACTATGTATGAAATATATACATATTTTTTTGTACAGAGTGCTTGCGTCAGCATCAGATGACAAAGATATTATATTGTGGGATCCTTTTCGTTATGAAAAAAAATTAGTACTTCATTCAGGCCATCGTGGAAATATTTTCTCTGTAAAAGTAAGTTAATGTCATTCTATTTTTTCTGCAACATTTATTGATTTATAACTTCATAAAATATAATATCTTGTAAATATGGATTAGATGTCAAATAATTTTCAAGGCTTACATCATTACAAAAAAATATAGATTTTTCTAGAATTAACAAGCTTCTACATTTTTGTAAGACTATGATTATTCAGAGCATTAAATTATGTTTGAGATTTCGCTTAAGATTTATTTTGATATTTGTATTTTGCTTTTAGTTTATGCCAAAATCAAATGATAGTGTACTGGTGTCAGGTGCAGCCGATTGTAGAATTCGAGTTCATGATCTTACACTCTCCGAACCAATATTTACGTGTAAATGTCACAAACAACGTATTAAACGTATCGCTACCGTTCCCAGTATACCATTTTTATTTTGGAGCGCTGGAGAAGATGGTCTCTTTTTGCAATATGACATTCGTACACCGCATGTTTGCAAGAGTAATGATCACAGTGTACTTGTAAATCTGGTATATCATACGGGTTGTTATGCAGAGGGCAAATGCATTGCTGTGAATCCGAGGAAACCTGAACTAATAGCCATCGGTGCTAATGACGCTTACATCCGAATGTATGATCGACGAATGATAAAACTCTCACAGGTGATTCCATTTATTCTTGATCAACTTTAACATTTGACAATAAATAGTCATAAATAGTGATAAAAGAATGACTTAGGAGGACATAGTTTTTGTCTTAATAAATGTTTTAAAGCAATCCCATCATTTTGTTTCAAATTGTCTTATTTAATGGCACACAATAAAAATTAACATGTCATTTCTTGCTTCTCGATATTACGATTTTATATTTATAGCTGTGGTGACTCGGAAACTTTAATGCCAATAACTTTTACATTATAACATTCTGGTCATGAAATTATAGGTTCCTCCATCTCCTTCTATACATGATAATTCAAATGGGGGAAATATTAGCACGTATAGAGCAGGTAAAGGTGATCCAGATGACAATATTCCACTGGGTAGTGCACAATACTTTATTGCAGGTTTGTTCCTACAGAGATAGTATATGCTGTCTACTTTAGTTCTATTCTATTTTCTTTTTCAATATTACACAATCGTTTTAACCGAAAAATTATCCGATCTAATATTAAATAGGTCATCTCCGCTCTCGTGATGGTACCAGGAGCATTACGACCACCTATTTGACATTCAGCGATGATGGAAATGAGTTACTCGTGAATATGGGAGGAGAACAAATTTATTTATTTGACATCAACGATTCGAATAGTTCAAAAAAAATTTTCGGTTCATCCTGGAAATCTTCAGGTAAGTAATGCTATTGCTTTTGTTGTATGTGTAATTAGAATTCTAATGAATGATAATCTACTTTTTAATAGGATCAATTGAGCAAGATCAAAAACTTGAATATTATATGAAACAGAACGATGTAGACGAAACAGGAGATTTTGTAGATAAAAATGTAAAGATATTGCCACCACATGTTGAAGAAATAAAGCGCCTTGTAAGTTGTACAGTCATGTCATTCCTTATGTATATATTAAACCAAAAAATTAATGTTTAGCATAAACAAGTATTTTTCGTAATAAAATTTTATTTTATTATTTTTATACTAGCCCTCGAATATTGGATTTATCTTTAAACATTTATCTATTTTTGTGAATTTATATTTTTTTTTGAGTTATGGATTTTATGTTTGATAGTTTGTAGTATATTCCGTTATATTTAAATATAAAAATATTTTAATTTTTGATATTAATAGAATATTTAATATAATGCTTTTTATGATCAACAGGCAAATGAAGGCTTTGAGCAGCAGAAATATTCATTAGCAATTAATTTGTATAATAAAGCAATTTCAAACTGTCCAACTGCAGCAGTATTGTTTGCTAATCGAGCAGCTGCTTATATGAAACGCGCTTGGTAACTATTCTCGCTCATAACAGTATGTATAAGAATGTAAATAATTGTTAAATTATTATATACATATGTATATAAGTGTACATAATTATGATATTCTTAGGGATGGTGATATTTATGCTGCTTTACGAGATTGTAAAACAACATTACTTCTTGATCCAGAACATGTAAAAGCTCATTTTAGGTAAACTTAATATATATTGGTTATAATTCAAGAATTTGAATGTTTCAATCACCATAGATAGTTCAACCATAACTATATGAAATGTATTTTTACAATACTAATTAAATTTATATTTAAAAAACGCACATTTATTTGTATTATTTGAAGTGGCTTAATACTTCAATATATTCTCAATATACGAGTATATTTCAATTTGAAATTTTATATTTTAAGAGACAAATGTACACTAATGAAATTTATTAATATAATTCATTATTTGTATGTAGATTGGCTCGTTGCCTATTTGATTTAAATCGACCAATTGAAGCGGACAAGGTGCTCAAGAGTTTTAAACAAAAATTTCCAGAATATGCATCTAATTCAGCATGTAGAGCGTTAAAGATGGACATAAAGGAAGCTATCGATGCCGGTAACACTTTAATTTTATCATTTTTCTATATAAAAATATTTTATAATACGTATGCAGAATGCTTACTTTAATTAATTTCAATCAGTTTAAAAAAAAATTAATATATTTTACGAGATATTTTTTATTTTATTCTGGCAAATTTGGACACAAAATATAAAATATCTCGTAAATTATTTTTCTTTTTAATTAAATTTACCGTACCTTAACATTTTTATAGAATAATAAAATGAGCATAGAATAATAAGATGAATCACTTAATGTAAAAAAAGCATTGGTTACTTTTTAAAAAATTTTTTGAAAATTCGCGCATCTTTTTTGAAAACCAGCAATGTGTTTTCTTTACGCCAATTGAGCGTAAAAATAATTCACCAATTAAACCATCTCATTATTCTACACAAAAATAATGTACAGTTATCAAAAAATAATTACAAAATATTTTAAATTTTATGTCAAAATTGGTTAGAATAAAAATCCACATTGACTCTTTTTAACATGTAATTACTAAAACAGATAACAGCTAATTGTTTAAGTTAATATTGCATAAATCATTTTAATTATATTTACAATTTTAATGTACGTAACAACAGCTTTCTCAGCTTCAATACAGGATTAACAGGGACAAGCTTAACATTTTGTGGTATTACTGACTTCAGATAAATTTCTCATATCTTTCGAAAATGTTTATTATACCTTAATAATTAAAAAAAATAGAATATTATCGCATCAGGAGACACTGTAGTGTCTCGGTGCTAATTAATAGTTTAACTTAATAACAAAAAATATTTTATCTTATTTATTTGTGCAAGCTTTTTTTATGGCTTTTTTATTTAAATACAAAGACACACTAATAAGAACAAACACATATTTAATGTAATGGAGTTACCTTATTATTTGTTATATGTATTTTTTTCTGCAAAGTGTATGCAGATAATGCATAATAAGAAATCATAAACATAATATTGATTATGTTTATAACATAACATAATATACTTATCTAAATATTTATATAATCGAAATAAAGCGGCTATTTAGTTATTGTTAAATCCACTTAATAATTCTAAAAATGTATAAATTTAGATAAGTATTTTATCGTTGCTGATACTTATTATATTATTATTATTTTTAAAAGAATTAATTTTAACACATTTTATTTACTAGGAAAAGATATCACCCAAACTAGGCAGACATTCCTTCCACTATCAGAATATGAACAAGAATGGAGGCATAATACAATCGACTACAAAATGAGATTCTGTGGACATTGTAATACTACAACTGACATAAAAGAAGCCAACTTCTTCGGAAAGTAAATAAATTTGTAAACAGTGATATAATTATAATAATTAATTTCATTTTTTCTAAAATCTATATTATTTGCATAAGATTAAGTTAGTCATTGTAATATTATCTTCTTTTTTAAGTAATGGTCAATATATAGTGGCTGGGTCAGATGATGGTTCCTTTTTTATCTGGGATCGTAATACTACTAATATCGTACGTGTGCTGCGAGGAGACGAAAGAATCGTTAATTGTTTACAACCACATCCATCCATGTGTTTGTTAGCTACTAGTGGCATTGATCCAGTGATCAGATTATGGAGTCCATGGCCAGAGGTAAATCGTATTTTTTATTTGTCTATTATATATTTATTGTGTTCGATTAGATATAAACAGGAAATAGCCATCTCTTTTTATTTCGTAAATTAACAGACACAGATTTAATAAATATAATATTAAATTAAACAATTCTAATTACATTCATTGCAAGCATAGTAATCACTTAGAAAAGTTATCTATGTTAGAGAACAGAGGCATATTTTTTGCACGTAAAATAAATGATACGGTGTTATAAAAATTGTAGCGTTTTTCTAACAGCTAACAGAGTGTAATTATGAATGATATAACAAAATGATTATCCAAATTATGTAGTTATTTTGGTTAAAAATTTTGTGAGCAACTAATACCTTTTCAATTTCGGCCCTGCAATGTGGCTAACTTCTGAAATGAAGTCCTATGAGGCATATGTACATGATGACTGCCATGTATCATGTATTAGCATAACCAATCACTAATCAATAAAACACGAAACCACAACAGTGAATTGTTTCTGAACTCTTATTCTTGAAAAAAAATGTTTACAAAAGGGAAATATTACATATACTATAGTATTTTCCTAGAATTTCGTATGTTTCTTTTCAAGAATAAGAGGATTTGATTGATTACGCGATGCGCAACAAATATACCTTATAAGATTCTAGCCTGATTCTCGATAATTGACGATTAACGTATTAACATGTTATTTGATCAATGATTATCATGCTTGCAATGGAGTTTAATTGGAATCATTAAATTTAAGGGGTAACATTTCAAGTGAAAACATAGGATAATTTTGTGAATTTTTTATAATCAAATAATAAAATGAGCGAAAATTCGGATTGAAGGCCTTTAATGTACATATATCTAAAGACATAAAATTTTTGTTTAATTTTGTTGTGTCAACATGGCGGCGCTGAAACTCTTCAAGTGAGACTGCATTTTTCTCATAGAGAAAAATCCCTCTGGTGTTTGCAGCAGAAGTACACTAAGAATAAAAAATAAAATTTTTTTATAATCTATTTAAATTTGATAGAGAAGTATACACCTATATTAAAATATTAGATTTATTCGTGTTGCACACTCCAATATGCTTCAACATGTTCCTATCATAGCTTCTACTTACTTTAATGAATGCATTTGAGTGAGTAGAAGCTACGGTTGGAGGAAGTAGGAGCATATTGGAGCATGTGATACGAACAAACCTATTGATTATATTTTTGTAGAAATAATAAAACATATGGCTACAAAGTTTCATTTTTACCCAAAAAATTTAATAAAAAAGTATTTATAACAAAAAAGTTTTTAACCGATCGTAAAAATCATGTGTGTACTTTTCTAGAAAATTTAGTTTAGCAATTGCTGTAAAAATTTCAAGTGGATCGGATAACATTTGTTAAAGTTATGTTGCAGCCAATTAGAAAAATATGATTTCCAGAAAAACGTGTTTAAAGTTTTGAGTAATATTATTTCATATTTAATTATAGAAATTTTTAATTTATCTTTAGTCTGCACCATACAATTAAGCTTCCACATTGATATTTGCTTCTTTTTCTTTTTTTCTGAAGTATATAGAAGAATGAGCGTTCTTAGCGATATCTGTAAGCGAGCGCTCGGCAAACTTGACGCGGCGCGCGTCAGTATTGACGCAGAAATTATAACCTATAGCAATTATGACCTAGTCAGTTGTGAAACTTGCATAATTTTCATTATACTTGACAATCCATCATTGAAAATGCAAGTTGCGATATTTGCAGCACCTTGATGAAAATGTAAAGCTTGTCGAAGCGTCAAAGAAGTATGAACAAGGAATTTTAACGCTTCTTAAACACATTGACTTTCCATTGACTCTTAATAGTTTTGAATATTCACGAATTCTTCCCAAACCCTCCATAAAGTATGCCCAAAACACATGTATCACATTTCCTACACGTTTTAAATTTTTTTTTTCATTAACGCTTTCTCATACGCTTCTCAATACTCCACAAAGAATGCATGGAGCGTACTAATACACTTCCTAAACAATTCATTCATTAGTATTCGTCTACGTTTCCTAAACGTTCGGCAAAAAAGTACGGAACATTCAAATACGTTTTGTGTACGCTTCCAGGATATAGAGATAAAAAAATTTATTTTAAAACGGAGCATCATTGAGCTACATAGCGAACATAAATGAAGCATATGTTGAGTAGTACGCGCTACCAGAGAGACTTAGCGAGAACTAATTTCTCGAATTTAAAAAAACTTGAAGACGTTTTCGGAGCGAGCGACCACACAGTTAAATTAACGAAAATTCTCGCTTCCTCCACATCTTATCGCCAGACTTGGTAATTCTAATATGTCGATAATTTCTTCCCCTCTAGTTTCTTAATATATTTAATATATATCGAACTAACATCGATATTATGTATCTACAACACGCAGAAGCGTCCTTAAACTGTTGCGCGCTTCTCTGATGCGCTTAGATAGCGCGCCGCGTTTTAAAAAAAACCGCTATAAAACCATTCAAAAATTTTTTTTTACGTACAGGACCAATTACATCTTATTTTTAAGACTCTAAAGCACCATTCAGACAAAAAAAATTTTTTCGATTTTTTTCGAAAATTTTCACTTGGATGTTATCTCTCAATTTAATATATTTATTAGGGCTGTGTTCCAAAATTCACAGTATTGAAAATGTATAATATACGTAACAGTAACTGTGTTACTGTTATAAATTTTCAGCGTAGAATTTTGCAACATAGCCTATTATAGGTCTATTTCTTTTAGTATACATCTATATGAGATGAAAAAAGGGTGGTCATTTACAGAGACACTCTGTGTGTATATCTTGGGGAAAGAACTGATATTGTTGAAAATATTTCGGCATAAATTGTGTGATACTTTTTAATATTGAAATACTATGAATTTTAATATGATAATTAATAAAAATTTATGAAAACTAATATGCAAATATATTTAATATTCATATTAATTTATTCAGAAATATTTAACACTGAATACTGAAATATACTATGAATCCTAAATTATTGAAAATGCGTGAAAAAAAATGAAACGCGAGATATATAATACTTTTACAGTTTATTGTATTCTGAAATATGCTGAAATACTATAAATTCTAATAATTTTTGTATGTATGAATATTTGTTTAGATTGTGTAATAGAAATGGATAATGACATACGTCAAAATATAGAGTCTAAAATCTTAATTAATTGGTACTTATTTATTAAAAAATTAATCCGTTTTTTCGAATTATTCGAGTTACTGTACATATGATACGCCAATCCCAAACCAGTTAATATATTAACTAGTAACAATATGACAAAAATCGATTTTTTTCCTCCCATGAAAAAATCAAAGAGATTCTGAAAGTAGAAATAAAAAGAATATCCGTGTCTCGGTGTTTTATTATTTAGTATTATTTAGTCCGATACAAAAAAACAACAAAAAGAATTTTTTTTTTCATATATTTTCAACTTTTTGTATAATGAATAATAAAAAATAATAAAAAAAATAATAAAAAAAAATAATAAAAAAAAATTATTCTCAGTTTTTTTTGTATTTGGAGACTCATTGCATACTTTCACATGCAAAAACGTCAATTATTTATTTTAAAAAATTATTATATAATTTAAAACAATTGTAAAAAGCCAATATGAAGCAAGTACAATAAATAGCTGCATAAAAAACGTTAATGACTTGATCTGCTAAAACGCTGAGACACGGGTATTTTTTTTTACATCTACTTTCAGAATCTCTTCGATTTTTTCATGAGAGGAAATGTGTATTATAATATCAGTCATTTCTATTTTATATGAGAAAATTGTCGAACATCAATTTTAAATGTTACAAAAAAAATAGTGACATAATACTCATTGCTATGTGGCAGATTGTTTCACTCTAAATTCGTGATATTTAACAAGACAATCCTAAACCGGCTTCAGTTTGCACAAAAGATTTGAGTTTAGAAAAATTTTAATATTCCGTTATTGTTATTGTTGTATATATCTATATACTGTTGTTAAAATTTTAAAGAAAAATTCCACTTCAATTGATGGTATTTTAAATAAACCTGTATAAATTCTCATATTTATTTTACATATGTGCATATACACCGATGTGTATTTTATACACAATAGGAGGATATAATGCATATACTTTTATAGATATTAATAA
>Ga0157363_1005790_pt1 | contig 11575 bp, 5 predicted proteins | sample AttsexASBM1_FD_111477 | JGI IMG/M metagenome (GOLD analysis project Ga0157363, IMG submission 111477) | Fungus gardens microbial communities from leaf cutter ant in Ribeirão Preto, State of São Paulo, Brazil - Atta sexdens ASBM1 | ecosystem: Host-associated > Fungi > Mycelium > Unclassified ...
TACCACATTCATATTTGTGTTTATATATCTGCAAAAATAAAATATTTAAACAAATAGATTTGTTAATCTATTTGTATAAATCTTTTATTTAGAATAATTAAGAAAGCTACATAAATTTTCTTGAACCACTTAATTCATAAAAAAAATATGCCGGACATGAATGACTCCGTATACATTTAATGGATACTAAAAGAATGTATATACAGTAAGGGTTAATACTGATAAAAATCTAGTTTATAGATAATTAAAGAAGTAAAAATTCATAATTCATATTTTTGGCTTATTTCTATATAAAATCATCTAAAAATGAATTTTATAAATGCGAAAATAAAATTAATTCTTATTATTTTCTTTTACAAATTGCTTAGTTTGAATAAGTGGTTATATTATGAATAATATTATCGTTTTACATGTTTGTAGTTTTTTAAATTTGTTTGATTTATTCTTATTTCTTTCCTTATAATATAGTTTTAAATATAAAATCGGAGTACAGCGTAAACTCTCACACCTGCATAACTTAATCGTTAGTATTGTGTTATTGTAGTATTGTGTTATTAAATAATACTTAGTTCTATCGGAACTAAAAGCAAACCTGTATTTATAAAAAAATTCTCCTCCCCTCTCCCCCAAAAAATTATCGCATTTGTATTCTGCAGAACAACATAAATCTATAAAAAATTTTGTATAAGATCTTTTAAAATTTTATTGGAACAATAATAAGAAATTTCATAATAAAAATATTTTTTTTAATTTCCTTTCACTTCGATATGCGCATATAAATAATCAATAATAACTCGTTTTTTGTTGATTTATATACTTAATAATACCTTTTTTTATATCAAAATGAAAGGATTTTATATAATAAGAAATATATAATATAATAAGAAATCTTATTCACATTCATTTATTTTGTATGGTATTATACTGTCTACTGTGTCAGTTTTGGAGCCTTCTTTATAAAAGGTAGGAGTTTTTCAGAGCTTTTCAGTTCCCATAGATGTGCAGAAATCCCAGAGCTTTCATGGATGCGGAATTCTACATTCACAATTTTGGGATATTAAACAACATTTTTAAAATTTTTGATAAATTTTAACAAATTTTAAGTGACAAAAATCAGTATTTAACTAGGGTGTCTATGCTACACGCTTTGTTTATCCGACTTTTATATTATCCTGCTTCTAGGTTACATAACTTTCTCATGCTGTACTGGTAATTGTACGCGTGTTATTGAAATCACCCTTCCACCCTTCTCTTCAATGAGGTACTCTACACTCTGAAAAGTCTAAAGTCTTCGTCCTAGGTCATTCTACTTGTTCTTCACATTCTATTTAATTGCATGAAACTCAATATATAAATAGTCATGTTTGTGCAAATTATAAATACTTTTTATAAATATTGATAAATGATTTAATCTTAAATCATGTGATTTCATAACATTAAAATCATTTTTTTTTTATTGTGTGATTCCATCTTTATCATTAATTTTTAATACTCATGACTGTGACAACGCATTTATACATCTTATATTTTTTGCAAGTTTACCATTATTGTACGTTTTACTACTATTTGTACAAAATAGGACGAAAAACACCGCGAAATGAAAAATAAAACGCGCAGCGCTTCACTATTTATAGGGGTACATCCCGTTAGTCACTATGAATACTAAAAATCTATAGTTTACATTACTAGTATACTATGTTACTATTATAGATTTTCGGTACTTACGCCTAGATTGATTATGCATCGTGCTCGCGATTTGTAAAAGCAATCGAATCATTTCGCCCTAAAATCACTTTTTCTTCATGAGTTTTTTATCTCATCCTGTTCAATTCTGAACATACACAAGAAGGATATATATATATAAAGCATCCTCTTTGATTGTTTCGATTTGCTTTCACCTCGCCTCACTTCGTCTCCTGGAGGTCGTCCTGGGACGACACCTGGGTAATTCGCGAGACACGCCCGCACACGCGCGCATCACACATATACGTGATCGGGGCATTAATTATCAATTTTAGCGGCGAGATGGTCTACGAGCTTAGTTATGAGACAATCCGATCTCCTCGTACATATCTATATAAACTACCGGAGAGCAAGGTTTAGTCAGTTGATCGTTTCAATTGCGAATGTAAATTTCTCGTTGTGCGAATGTCTGATAGTAGTGACCGATCTCTCAAGAGATTATGACACGCCTTTATGGTCTTTCTTTAGCAGGTAAGGGTAGATACGTATTAAATTACACTAGGCAATTTATTATTGTGTTGATTAATAGAAATTAATAGAAATTGACAAATGATATGGAAAATCGAAAATTGATTCTACGCACGCATTGTTTTGTATACTATGCAGAATTAAATTCTTTCTTCTTGAATCTCTCGATCAAGGATGATTGCGATATTGCATATTTTATAAACAATAATAATTCCGCGAGATCTTATCAGTTCCAAATGATTTTATCATGCTGATAAAAGTTGGATTAACAGCGAGTAAGATGATAAATATCGCTAAGAGAAGTCTAACTTAATCGGAAACGGTCATCTACACAATGTAATTTAATTAAATGTCATATGTAACGTGCTATAAATTAGGAAAATTAAAGAAATAAATGTAAGTTGTCAGAAATTATGAATACGATGCGACAGCTTTTAAGTACACTTACATATTTTTTCGATGGAAAGGGAAGGGCATTTTTTTCATCTTATGACGTAGACATACAAAAATAAACGCGAGTTGGTTGACAGATGTCATACTAATAACTTTCACTTAATATATTATATGATTTATATTATATGATGTGTATACGTGCATCGAATTTAAAGCGCCCTGTTCTATCAACTTTCTCCAAATTGTATAGCTGTATCTTAAATTCCCTTTCTCAAAAAATAGTTCGACTAAACTTTCTTTTGTGTGAAGTGAAAGATAAATAGCTGGAAAGTTTGCGAGTGTGATTTGCCGTTCCTATATAAGTTTATATTTTTAAGAATAAAAGGACGGTCGTAATATTTTACATTAAAAAATATTTATTTTTGAACAATGAATAAATCCCATGAGCTTGATAGTCATAATAAATTTCGAAAATCCCGTCGTGTAACAATTTAATTAAAATAGCTCAATATTATGTTATTTTAATATTTTAATTTACAGTAATCGCACATGTATAGGTTTGGATAAGTTAACACATAGTTGATAAGCTTTTCGATTAATATTTTCGATTTACCCTTGCTGTAAAACTTATAATGCTGTAAAACTTATACGATTCGTATTGCGATTACTCGCGACATTTTACTTGCATAATTCGATTAATTGACAAGTGTCTCATCTTAAATTGTTAATGTGAGGAAGTAAACGTCTCTCACAAATTTTAACGGATGAACCAATTTATAATGATTATTTATAATGATACAATGTCATGTATCAAACGTTATATTACGATAAGGCTACTATACTGCGCGATTCAACGCAAAGTGATAAATTGTAATTAAGAAATTATTGAATCTAATTGTTGTTCTACAATGTATTCTTTGTTTCCTGTTTCTTACTTTTTATCTTTTGCTTTTTTCCTCTTTGTGATCATTTTATCAACAATTATATAAAACTTATAAAAATCGTAATCCTTTTATACTCGATCTTATCGATAGCAATTATAATTGCTATCGATAAGATCGAGTTTAAAAAATTACGAGATAAATTTTTTTTTGTGTTATGTTATAATAATATTGATTCAAGAAGATATTTTTAGAATTGTTAGAAATAGTAATTTGAAGCATTACAGAATTGAGAAATACAAATATTGAAATTTAAACAGAGATATTCATAAATTATTTACTCTCTATTTGCATTCCTTTTAATACATTTGATCTAAGTAGCAAACGAATAAAATTCAATTGTTTGCTACTTAGACCAAATCAAACAGTCGACCAGACTGAATTTATTTAGCAACGTCTTTGTTATTTCAAAAAATATATTGCGATTAGTAATAAATCGAATGATTTATTACTAAGCAGTTTTCTTATTCTTTCCTGCAATTTATTATTCATTTGACATAAAAATTACATTTTTTGTAATTAGTTGAATCGTACATCAGGAGAGATGTGGATCTATCTTGCCTTTCTAGCTGTTATCTATATTATATATACATTGAAGAATTACATCAGAATCCTCAGATTTATCTTTACCCTCGATGGACCGAAGACAGTGCCCATTCTTGGCAACGCTAACATTGTTCTCGAAGGAAATCGTGAGTAATTCAATGTTATTAATTAAAATTGTTGTATATTGTTAATTAATCATTAGCTATCTAAAATCGTGATCCTACCTATATATTTTATTCAACCATCCAAATTCTATATTATTTTTATATCAAAAGTTGCAACGGCCTGCAAATAAATACAGTTTTTAAAATGATAAAGTATTGAAAATGATAAACGTGCATGTACAAAAAGATTTTGATTTTCTAGTGATTCAAAGGATGACAAACGAGGCACAGAGTTATGGTCGTATTTTCCGAATCTGGTTGACGCTTCTACCATACGTTATGCTCGTCGAGCCAGAAGACATCCAAGTAGTACTTAACAGCATGAAGCATACACAGAAGATATTCTTTTATAAGCTGTTCGACAATTTTTTGGGCAAGGGCTTGATTACGCAAAACGTCGACCAATGGAAAGTACATCGAAGAATTTTGCAACCAATTTTTCATCGTCAGGTGCTCGAGAAATTCGTTGGAATATTTGGCAAGTGTGCTGATCGTCTAGTCGATAAGTTATTTGAAAAGGATGGGAAGGACATAAATATCACCGTATTTATCAATAATTCGGTTTACGATATATTAATCGGTACGTAATGTAAATTGTTTGTTTTTGAAAACAGATTTTAATAACGACGAACAGAAAACTTCTATTTCATTATCCAAGAATCACGAGGGCGGATCCAGACATTTGTCAAGGAGGGGGGAAGGTCACTGGCGGATTTATATATTTTTGAGTTGATTTTTGGATTGCCGGGTTTCCGAAACATCATGAGTCAATTGTAACGAACGAATAACAAAGAAAAAGAAAAAAATTAATTATTTTATATAATTTTCGTATCTTTCCTTATTATTAAATTTGCGCGCTGCAAATGAAATTTTTTTAAAGTCAAATTCAAAAAGGTAGACTATTCAAATTATTCTCATTAACATTACATTGAAAAATTACTATGTAAATATTTAATTTATAAAACATTTTATTTAAAATGATATCAGCAAAAAAAATATATACATCCCAAAAAAAATATTCCATTATTTAGCTATTCCGTGTTAATGTCAGAAGATTTTTCATTTATATATATCCTTAAGAGGATACTCTATTAAAGTTCGTATAATCATAAAGTACTGGATTTAGAATTGCAATTCTCTCAATACCTGAAGAATATCTTGCATGTACTGACATGCACGCTTACTACGATAGCACATGAAATGACAAATTTCTTCTAACAAATAAGCGTACCTAGTATTTTGAATATCCTCTTATTTTAAAAGGCTGTTCGAGTTGTTATAATAGAATTTTTTATTGAGGAATTTATTTTTGATCGCAGCTGATGTGTTCTTATTTATAAATAAATGTGTTATAAATAAGTACCTAATTAATGTAAGATTTTTTTACTTACAAGTAAACCTACGGAAGTGTCACTGTTTTTAATGAAACTTTGTAGAACTTTGAAAAATATTTAACACGTATTTTTTTTTATCAGTCATGGTCCACTCTGAAGGGTGAAAACTATCCTTAAAGATAAAAGATAGATTTAAGATATTAGATGAAATAAGGTTGAAAATTTTAAAAAGTAAAATGCATAGGAGGTTTTTGGGATCGCTGAAACTAAATCTTATGTCAAAAGTATGAAATTCAAAATGGCTGACTCAATATAGCGTCCAGATACATCAAAATTTTTATTATTTTTTACCAAAATGGGTAAATTTTAAGAATTCTTATCATCACAGAATTCAAATTTCTGATTTTTGGGTCGATGATGTTAAAGATATAAAATTCAAAACGGTGGTCTCAATAGCAGCTGTATTAAAATTTAAAATTTTTGCAAAAAATGTGTTACAAAGTTCTCATCTTTCGGAGTGCTTTTTTACAATAAGTCCCCTTACTTTTCATCTTTCAGGATGCTTTTTTCCAGTGAGTCCCGTACATTAGTCTTGAAAAATTTTGCAAATATGATCTGTAAAGAAATTGGTCATGCATAAAGATTTTGTGCACTATGCATATCTAATTATCGCTGAAGTATTATACAAATTACAGATTGTCGCATTTCTTAAAATAGTAATCAACAGTGCATGATGCATAAAATCTTTATGCATCATCCGAAAGATGAGAGCAAGGTCTTTTTATGTTTCGAACTTTCAAATACTAAAGGGAAAAATTTTGTTGAGCAGTAGCGACTTATCAGCACTTATCAGCAGACACAGTAATATTTTATATAGTCTTGTAATTAGTGATTTTCGCATAACGTTGTATAATGCAGTATTAACAATAGCACAGTAAGCCGCAAGAACCTATGGAAGCTTCTTAAATTAAAAAATATTTTTGGAACATCAAAATTGTGATTTTAGAAATATTAAAAAAAATGTGACATTTTATTACAAAATATTTTTAAAAATGAGACTCTAAAGGAGGAGGAGAGGAGGGATATGACTCCCATGGCTCTCCTCGTGAATTCGCCAGTGAAAATTATCTTCATACGATACACTCAAAAGAAATTCACGAAATTTTAATATATGTTTGTTTAAATAGTATCAATGGGATCATTTACTTACAATAAATAAATATTTATTTAATTAAAAAAAATTATACTTGATTTAAGTATTTTTTTAAAATTTTTTAAAATTAAATATTTATTTTCTGTAAGCAAATGGCTCCATTGATATACTATCTAAACAAATATTTAATCAAGTTCATGAATTTAAAGTCCGTAAATTTTTTTTTAGTGTGTAACTAATCAATCAAAGTCATCGAAGAAAAATTTATAAAAGCGGGTTAAAAGAACTTTGTCTTTTTTATGAAGTGCAAACATGAAAAAAGAAAAAGATAATAATAATAGTACTTACGTGATAGCATAAATCAAAATAATATATATTATGTATCTACGTAACAATAAAGACAAGATCGTCATACAATGAAATAGATAATAGAAATACTAATGGTATTCTACCGCGTCATATTTATTTGTAAAAATCGATGCTTATCGTAAATGACGACGTATGCCAAACTATTTTACTTTTTCATAAATACGACATGTGATTAAGTGCAATTAGCATAAGCATCCACATCGAGACTTATCGAAACAGTAGTTCATACTCGTGTATTATGCTTTTATTGATTTATTTACGTTTTACCGCTAATATGCCTTAAAAAAGACTATACGTACTTCAAAGTCTTCTCTTCAATATTTATTATCACACGTTTTAATATTTCGAAAGCGCATGATGACATTAAATATTAGTGCTCTGACATAATATTTATTTCAGAGACGATTCTGGGTACGCCGACAAACCAAGGAAAAAACGATGGTGAGGACCCCTTCAGAAAGTGAGAATATCAACATATTTATTTTATTAGCAAATCTTGTTATTAAAATCCAACATTAAAAAAATAAAATCTTGTTCTAAAAATTATATTCTGTTTCTCAATATTTTATTATATTCTCATGTTTTAAAAATCATCATGATAAATTACTAAACAGGGGCCAAGTTATGATGTCATATAGATTTGCACGACCATGGTTGCTAATCGATTGGATTTACCGATTGACAGCAGCTGGAAAATCAGAGAAGCAGCAACAGAAAGATCTATTCAACTTTTGTTTTAAAAAAATGAAGGAGAAACGCGAATTTTTGAAAAAGAATAGCTCTCTTATTGCCGATGATAGCACGATTAGAAAAAAATCTCTACTAGAATACATGGTCGAAATTAGTGAAAGAAATCCCCAATTTACTGAACGGGATATCATCGAGGAATGTTGCACTTTTATGCTGGCTGGCCAGGATTCAGTCGGCACTGCTACTGCGATAACACTCTTCCTTCTGGCGAATAATCCGAAATGGCAGGAGAGATGTGTCATGGAATTGCATGAGATTTTTAACAATGACACAAGATCGCCAACTATGCAGGATCTTAAAAAGATGACATGTTTAGATATGTGTATAAAGGAATCTCTAAGGTTGTATCCTAGTGTGCCACTTTTTGCTAGAACACTTGGAGAAGATATAAAACTAGGTAATAAAATTTTTTAATATTATAAAAAACTAAGCCGAATATTTATTGCTAAAATTTAAACAGTGAATTTAATAAAACAATAAACAGATCTTTCGACTTCTATCAGATCATTATTAATGTTAACAAAAGAATAATTATTAATTATTAATTTCAGAGAAATACTATATGGCAATTAGAAATGTAAAATTTAAATTATTATTAATTTGCTCTTATTAATTTCAGTTAAAATCAATATTAATTCGATCGTAAGATCTTGTTAAGATATTAAAAACTTAAACGCAAACCGCAAAAGATAAGAAGATCTTCGCTCGTATAATAGTCAGTGTGTAAATTAACAAAAATGTGTGTGAACTATGCTTATATCCAAAATATGTAAAATTTTTGTCAAAATATGTAAAATGATCAATGAAGTTATGTTTATTCTTTAGTTAATTTATATTATTATTTGTAATAGAGTTAGCACAATTTCATTACATAATTCACAAATTGTACAAAATTTAAAAAGAATTTTAAATTTTAGGCAGTTTAATTTGTAGCTGTCAGAATTTTTTCCATGATAATAAGTATGGTTTTAATTCTGCGCTTTAATTCTGCGAACATTTATTTTTACAGTTTTTTTTTAAATTTACAACTGTATCATTTAATTATTTACAATTATGTTTTAATTAGAATATGTAAAATATATATAATATAAATTATTAATATATTGTTACGTAGATAATACATATCTTCAACATTATTCGTGAATTTTTAGTAAATAGAACCAATAAAGATATGATAAAAATAATATAATTATATACATTATATATAAAAATATTATTCTAAATCATTCTTGAAAAACATTATAACAATATCACTTTGTATCATGCAGGAAAATATATAATACCGGCCGGTTGTGGCGTATTTATAGCACCATACTGCACGCACCGCTTATCTCATCATTATTCTGATCCTCACGATTTCAAACCAGAACGTTTTAGCTCTGAAAACTCTGAGGGAAGACATCCATATGCTTACATACCGTTTAGTGCAGGACCTCGCAATTGTATCGGTAAGAATAACAAATATAAATCATAAGATACAAATATAATCATAAGATACATGAGAGAAGTATTAAAAAAAGACACACATTCAATATATTATAAAAAAAATTACAATTATAATCAATTATTCTTCTTACATTCGACTATGATTGATCAATTTCTAGTTTTTGATTTCTAATTTATTATAGACGAAGACTAAAAATTCTATTTTATAAAAAAAAACTAACGTTTATGTTTTTAAAAGTTTTTTTTAATATATCAATATAAGATAAATATCATAAGATAAATCATAAGATTCATTAATTTTTTTCGAAGAAAAATACTCATTACTCCTTTTTCGTAATCTTTTAGGATATAAATTTGCCACTCTTGAAATAAAATCAATCATCAGTGCCATTCTGAGGAAATGCCAATTAGAGCCAACCCTTGGCAAGGAGAAAGTGATAGCTAAATTTCGATTGACGGTCAGAGCACAAGGTGGACTTTGGGTCAAAATAAGAGCGCGCAATAAACAATATAAATTAACGCAATTAAATTAATAATTCCGTTCTCAACGGAAAATTTTGCAAATTATAAACTATAAGTAGTGATTATAATGTAGTGATGATATCTCAAAGATAATTTAATGAAATAAAAAGCTATAACTATGTCATTTCAATACTAAAGAAAAGTGACATTTAATCAATGCATTTAACGCTTTTAGAAAGAAATAATTTAATAGTGCAGTTTAAATTTTCTGAGATCTTTCTTCGTTTATTATATATTGTTTAAGCAAAATGGCTGACTCAAAAATAAAGAAACGCGCAGAATTTTTCAAGAAATATATCATTATTGTTATGTATACAATACGTATACAAATTATTTCTCTCTATTAGTATAAACAAAAAATGAAATTTACGCTTTGCAAACACTATGTCTCATATATAATCAGTAAAATCATCGATTTTCAAATATTATTGTTTTGAATCATTGAAATGAATGAGTTTACAGAAAAGTCACATACAAGAATACTGTTAATCTTTTCTAAATTGTGTCAAAACAAAAAAAGGAAAGAAAAATCTTTTAGAAAAGAAAATTAAAAAATATGTTGTTAAATAAATATATGATGTTATACAGTTGTTATGTATTGGGAGTACAAATTAGTTCGGTCCGTTTTTTTGTGCATTTATTTCAAAACAAAATGAATGAATAGATCAATTAAAATATTGTCCATCGCTGCCTACTACTTTTTCCCATCTCTCAGGCAATTTTCGAATTCCATCTCAAAAAAATGACTCGTTTTTGGAGGCGATCCAATTTTAGAGCTAATTTTCGATTTCTGCGAAAAAAGTGAACTTGCTACATCCTTCGAAACAACTAGAAGGAGCAATGTCCGAAGATACGGCGGGTGCGGTAAAACATCCCATTTGAGCGTTTCCAAATATTTTTTTACGACATGAGGTCGAACGTTGTCATGAAAAAGAATAACTTTATCATCGTCTTTGCTCGTATTCCGGCTGTTTTTCTCGCAATGCATGACTCAAACGAATCAATTGTAGCCGATACCGATCGCCCGTAATGGAATCGCCAGGTTTCAGCAGCTCATAGTAAACAAGACTTTTGGTCCAACCAGATACAGAGCATGATTTTCAAACCATGAATGTTCGGCCGTGGTATTGATGTTGAGGTCGATGGCAATGATTAACGGATTTAGCGTAATATTTTTTCTTCTTGGGGGTAGAATATCCATTTCTTATTTCCAGTCACAATCTGATGCAAAAAACCTTTTCTCTGTTGTCTTTGAATCAGCTGTTCGCAAGTGAAAAATCGCCTTTCAACGTCTCTCGGTCTCAGTTCATAAGGCACCCAATTTCTTTGTTTTTGAATCATTCCCATGGCTCTCAATCGTACAGAAACGGCTTGTAGAATTACCCCCCTCCCCCCAATGATTCTGCAAGCTCCTCTTGCGATTGACTCTGATCTTCTTCGAGTAAGCCTCTAATTCTTTGTCTTCGAATTTTTTTGGCTCCAGAACAAGGCTTGTCTTCAATGTTGAATCTCCATTCTTGAAACGTTGAAACCATTCCCTACATGATTTGTAGGGATCAGTTGGAGCAGTGTAAACTTCGACAAACATTCGATGGGCTTCAGTCGCACTTTTCTTTCAATTAAAGCAGAAAATCAAAACTTCCCGCAAATGCTGCTTGGTTAACACAAAATTCGACATTTCAAACACAGTAAAAATCAAGGTTTTTGTATGAAACTCAAAGCGATATAAACTGAATATTATTAGCA
>Ga0157363_1005791_pt1 | contig 11575 bp, 5 predicted proteins | sample AttsexASBM1_FD_111477 | JGI IMG/M metagenome (GOLD analysis project Ga0157363, IMG submission 111477) | Fungus gardens microbial communities from leaf cutter ant in Ribeirão Preto, State of São Paulo, Brazil - Atta sexdens ASBM1 | ecosystem: Host-associated > Fungi > Mycelium > Unclassified ...
ACTTTATAATTATTAACTTTTTAAATGTTATTCTCAGTATATACCCAAATTTCTTTTAACCTCTTTTATTAATAAAAATATATGCATTCACTTATTACAGTTACAGCTATATTCTTTAATGTCATTTCGATTTGAAAAAGAATTGGTTATAATATTCATTTTTACAATATTCAATATAATAAATTCATGAAAAAAATGACAATCCATATAATGTGACATTGAAGAGTTAAAAATATAAAATTATATAAAGTTTTTTAGAAAATTAAGATTTAAATTAAAAAAAAAAAATTTTAATTACAGTTTAATTCATGTTGAATTTGGGCAAGCGATTATGAGATAATTTGTTTCAATTGCTATAAATTGTTTTATAAGTTATTATGTGTTCCAACTTTACCCATTGTTATCGATCATTGTTACGACCTTTTATTTAATTTACATTTAATTTTCGAACGATATTTGAATTAATTAAGTAATGTTATGTGTATCCCAATGGTACGTATTGATGATTCTGCTAGGGAAGTTAGTCACGTGTTTGGTCGACCTTAAAACAAGGAGCACGGGACCGAGGATGCCTTAAGGGGCCAGCCAATCGAGCTTTACGAGCGCAGACTGCGATCGTCATAAACACATGCAACTACCGCTTGTCACGTATTCGATTGTTATAGCTCTCGTTGATGGCTGAAGAAGCCAAACGAGGCATTGAATCTGGATCGAGCTTTATTTGCTCGTCTGGCGCGCGGATATGTGTGTGTGTGGTGTGTACGTGAAAAAATACACTCCAGACAGGATGACCAATGTCCCGAGACAACATTAAGACCGTCTGGTAAGCAAGATAGGTGTCGAGAGATATTGATTGTTCTCCTTACATACATTAGATCACAGCAGGTCGTGATAAAAATGTTGGAACTGTATAGTGATATTTTGTCATAGCATAGATATATAAAACTGGGGATATTAAAAGTGAAAGATGTCAAAAATAATATCCGATGAATTTTCTATACAAACGAAAGAATTTCCAATCAAAAGAATGGGGTCAATATGTTATTAATATTTTTCTCAATTAATAAAATTAAAAATTTAAACCATGAAATAAAAATAAAGATTAAAAATAAATAAGAATTTGGAAAACGTTATTTTTCTACAACAGAGAAAAATATCATTTTGTTGCTCTAAGTTTGCTACTTAATATTAAAATAATATTAGGTGTAGTAAAAAGAAATCCATTATTTTTCCATTCAATTTCATGCAAAAATAATGGATTTCTTTTTACTACACCTAATATTTAGGTTTGAAACAGGATCGCTTATATGAATACGTTAACTATATGTAATTGATATATTAATAAAAATATTAATAACGAAATTAATATTTTTTACAAAACTCGCATCGATTAATTTTTAAATAGAAATATTAACACAGATTGTGAAATCCTCTTTTGAAATTACAAATTATCACACTTTATTTTTATATTCGCTAAATGCATGCATTTCTGAAATTTTATAGTCAATAAATGTAACTTGAATACGGATTTATTTTTGAGACAAGATTTTTTTATTACTCCTACAACTCTCCCTATAACTTCTTTTTATATACAAACAGATAAAATCTGATAAATAAATAAGTGAAACTAGAGATTACATGGTAGAGACCTATAATCTACCCAAATAAAATAATTTCCTTTCTTTCTCTCTTTTTATCTATTATTTATCTACGTCTTCAAATTAAACAAATTTTACGTTCGTATCTCATATATGTCTATCTCGTAATTCAGCGGACTCCGAGTGTTGCCATCTAACAACGTGCGTTCGAAACGTTGGCCGTCGGCGATGACGCCGATTCGCGTTCACATGGACCAGAGGGAGCCGAAACGTTGTTCGCTCGACGCGCGTTGCACGAGCGCCGCCGCTGCCGCCGCCGTCGCCGCCGCCGCCGCCACCGCCACCACCACCGCCACCACCGCTGCCGCCGCCGCCACCGCCGCCGCCACCGCCGCCGCTCCGCGCCGTACCGTCGTTTCGGGTTGAGATGGAGGGGGCGTCTAGACGCAACGTCACGCGAATACCTAGCCCCGTCCCCTCGGCACCAGTCAGCCGCGGCCCCATGGCCCGCCGCCGTCGGTTCGTACTCCACTTCTTCCCTCTCGCCCCGTCAACACGCGGGCGCCCGGGCTCGCTCGCTCGCTCACTCCCTCGCGCAGACAATCGCGCCGTCTTCATCGCCTCGTCCTCGGTCTTTCTCTCACCGCCACCTCTTTCGGCGGGTGTCCCCGAAACCCCCTCTTCCCCCCTCCCCTCCCCCGACCGCTCGACTCTTTCCTTCCCCCTTTCTCTTTCTCTCGCCCTTTCCGCCTCTCTCCACGGTCCTACGCCGGGTGTTTGGTACCCTCCTCCTCTTTCGCTCTTCGTCCCTTCCCACCGCCACCCCCGGCGTCAGCCGCCGTCTCGATGCCGTGCTCCGATGACGGTCGCAGTCAGACGCACCCGGGAAGGGGAGAAGGAGGCGAGGGTGACTCCGGCTTTTTGGTTAGGAATTGTTACCGTCCGCCCCGCGTACATACGAGTTTGCGGCCGTGCCCGTGTATCTCTGATACACGTGAACCAGAGAGAGAGAGAGAGAAAGAGAGAGCGCGACACGATATAGGCAACAGGATAAAACTGTCGAGATTGTGCGCTCGTAAACGACGAGAGGCGGCGGCGGCGGCAGCAGCGATGACGCGGCACGAGGGGCAAGGGAGAACGACGTAGTCGAGCGGCCCGAACAAAGACGTCGTATCCACCTCGTGGAGAGAGTGTCGTATCGGCGAGTATCGGACGACTCGCTCGACGAGAGGACACGTCAAAGTGACCGCGAATTGAATTTTCCTCGGAAGGGCGCGTTGTAATTCTGACTTTACCGCTCTTCCAACATTTCCCTTCATCGTCCTCTCCTACGATCTACAACTTTTTCTCCTAAACACGCAGGTTCCCTTCGCTTTCCTTTTAATCAGAATCGCGGCTGCAAATGCGAAATACACTCGAACGCGTAAATTATTTGTCATGACACAGATCACGATGAATAATTATTGCGTGATTGCTTTCAATCACTGCGAAACAGACTCGAGATTCGGCCGGTGATGAAAGTTATTCCGCGCGGTTACATTTATCGAAGCGTACATTTCACTCTTTGCCATAAATAGTCATAAACGACAATCATATCATTTTCGAACGAATAAAACTGAGAGTGAGATTTTTCCGAAATCTAATTTTTACGAAATTTTCCGCTTTCGCACTAATTATACAGGCAACTTCCTCTACAGCACAAAGTTGCAGCAACAATGCTACAACATTGCAGCAATATTGCATGTTACAGAAATATTGCAATGTTATTGTAACGCTACACGTTCTGTGCTGTAAATAAATTGTCAATAAATATTCAAGCAAATTTTCGTTATATGAATAAGAAACACGTGATTATCATAATCAGAATGGAAGAAGCGTTGAATTATGCTGACAGGAATGTCCGACGTTAAGACACTCCCGCGAATCGACGAATCTTGCGTATATCTTGTCGTGTTTTATTCAGCCCATCGCATTTCGCCGATGCACGCGTCAAAGCTGTGTTACGATCGACCTTCTTTCGGCAGTCGTGTATTTTCTGGGTTATTTCGCGTATGTGGACCGTATATAATCTAGATACGAGCTCTAAATGCGGCGAACCTCCTATTTAGACTCATGAGTTGACTCACGCGCGGCTATTTTTAGGTACGGGCGTGTTTTCGTTCGAGCGTACGTACCAGCATGCGTGCATGCGTGCGTACGTCTCGCGTATTTTTGCGCAAACGGCTCCGCGTTACATCATATTGCCGCACGCGCACCAAAGGATTTTGAAGACAGGAAAAATCGGCACCCGACGCCTGTGTATTAAAACGACTTACATTTAAATGTTCAGTTGGTTTGCATACACTTAACACTATTCTTCATTAACACTATTCTATCATTTATTAGGCATAAAACAGAGATAAAAACACTGAAAAACGTTTAACCGAATGCAGTCTTAACGACTCGATTGATAAGAAGCAGTATTCATTAAAGACAACTGACTGTTAAAAGCTTTAAGATATGTAAAAATATTTGCAGCTTAAAGAACAAAAATAATTAAAACAGACTATGGTTAATAATGAGTACATGAAAGAGAGAACAAGAAATTAATTTTGGGAAGAAAAAGAATTGGAGATAAAAGTTTATACAAAGATCTTCTGAGATAATCCAAATGTAGTTATAAACTTAAGTTTTTTTCAATTCGAAGAATCAATTTATTTATTCTGAAAATTATCCTTAATATGACCGAAGAATAACATTTATTAAATAAATGATTTGTACTTTTATCGCATAATTTTGTATTATGTGATAAATATCGTATTAATATTTTAGATAATACCTGAGATAATATTTTTTGCAATAAGTTATACTGCAATAGTTTACTGTTGTGTTCTGAGAAGCTAGCCTTATTATTAAATCGATTATTAATGTAATTGTAATTTATTATTTCAGCTTTAGTTTATGATTACATTTTAAGTTCGACAGTAAGAGATGTGCAGTTTATGTAAACTGAAATTGAAAAATATTTGAAATTAACATTTAAAAAATATTATTAGACACCAACATTTATCCTCAAACGTATCTTTCCTTACTTATTTGATTTATTTATATAGCAGTCTAGTTTAACTTGTTGATTTTAGATAATATCACGAACGTACAATTGTAATATGTAACTCGAAATGATCAATCGAGAACAGCATTTCTACCCGGTGACAGATATATTGTAACCATGCAGTAAAAGAGATGCACACGTCCAATTTATTTGCGTGTTTCTCGTAGGGTAGAGCTGAGCGAGGGTGTGCTGAGATATCCCGACGCGCTGATTGTAACGATATTTGCGCGACCCTCTGCTACACATCGGGATAATTAAACTTCTGTTCTAACAACGTCACATATGTATAATGCTACCAGCAAAAATATGTATCTGGGAATTTTATAATCAGAATATCAAAGTATTTTTATCTATATGCAAGGAAAATGATGTAAGACGAAAATTAGAGACATATACATTGAAAGAACAATTTTGCTAAAGTATCTAAAAATTTAACTAACTATGCAGCTCTGAAAATAATTTTGTTAAACTATTAAAATAATTACTATTTATATGTAAGATGCATAAGCATGATGAATAATACGGTAAAAAGATTTGATATTTTAATAATCCGTTTAAGTGTCCTACATAAATTATTTTCTTGGTCCAACAAAATTATTTTCAGATTTGTATCTCTATAGTTAAACATTCTAATACTTCAACAAAATCGTTCCGTGAAATATTAAAATGTAAAGAATTCTTTCATGTCTTGATATAATAAATATAACAAAAATATAATCGATAAAAAAGAATTAATAGATAATCTGAAATGACGACTTTTTCGTTGCATTTCACTCTTGGCTATAGCAGAATGGCACCCCAACTAGTTTGTCTCGCTTCGATCCTGAGTCTCCCGTATCGGCGGAACAAACTCGTAGGGTGCTCGTTGAACGTGCAGTTTGTGCGCACTTCCTTGGTCGCATTACCGTTCATACGTGCGTCCCATTTCCGTGCTTTTCAATAAGCCCCGGTCGGCCTGCTCGCGCGCGGCTTGGTTCGGGCTCGTCGCCGTCGTCGTTGTCGTCGTTGTCGTCGTTGTCGTCGTCGAGCCCGTCCATTGATCTTCCGCGCGAACGAACGCAACAAAACGATCTTGCAATGACGATGACGCCACTCGAACCCCTGCATGGTAAAACGCGCAGGGCTTGTAATAGAAGTAGTAATGCACGGCCATTGCGCGCACATACACGGGGGAAATGGGTTTTTTATCGATCACTAACCTACGACAACCATCTGGCCTCTGCCCTGCCGCCGGCGTTACCATTGGCTACGTACATAACGGCTCACCTCGATATCAAAGTCAACAGCCGCCCTCACGCCGACACACAGTACATACGCATGAAGAGACAAAGGCCGCATATTCTCGGCGCATATTTAGCACTAAACGTGTCCGCCCGCCTCTGATTCTCGTCTCGTGTTGACATTTGACGTGCTCGTGGCATTAGTCATACTCGCAGCTTGACCAAAATTGACCGAACGCTAAGTGGAAATGACAACTTTGCCTAAAGATACTTATTCCTGCTAATATATTCAACGTTAAATGTACCATCGTGATTTACAGCTTATGTCGACAGAAACTATCTCCGCTTAACGATGTTAAATAGAAGAAAAATATGACTCGAAGAGAGAATGAAACTTGTATAAAAAAAAAATTCTCTTATAATGACTTTAAATTATGCAAGTCATATTATTATTTGCAAACTTTTGTAGGATTCATTATTTATCTTAATTAGTAGTCGACCGTTACTGACCTCGTCACGGCACAGACAAAAAGTTCTTTCGTAGTTGTGCATCGTGATAACGCCTCGACTATGCTTTGGAACCTACCCCAATCAAAAGCGAAGCTAAACGAACTGCGCTCCCTGCTAGGGCATTGGTAATCATCTTGAGTCACGCAACGAGAAGAAGGCAAGTCTGAAAAGCGCAAGGGAGCCTGTCGCGTGCGTTGCACTATTCACTTGGTAGCGGTTTGGTAGACATTAGCGATGATGCCGAAGCGAAATCTTTAGACGGCAAGAAAAGCTTTCAGCATGGCGATATCGAATGATATTTCATTTTCTCATACACACGTTTACCGATCATACAGAAAGCAATCATTATTAAAGCGCATTCGTAAACTTATTATCCAAGTTCCAATCTCTTAACAAATGTTTCAGCAGAATATTTTTTAATCTTATAGAAATCGAAATATTTTTATCAAATTATGCCTTTAAAAATATATTTAGGAAATTTATTATTTTGATAAATTTCAGAATGTAATTTTATTTTAATAAATGTTTCGTTTTACGGAAAGAACAATTTTGTTGAGGTTTTAAAAATTTAGTTAGATATAGATCTGAAAATTATTTTTGTCGGGCCATCAAAGTAACATGTAAGACGTTCAAATTAATTGTTACAATGTCAAAATTTTTTGCAGCATTGTTCGTTATGCTTGAAATTCCTACATCATTATTTTGATGGTCCAACAAAATTATTTTTAGATCTGTGTGTCATCGTATCAACTTAAATCTTTAAATACTTCAGTAAAATCTGTTTTTTTCGCGTATGTTCAAATTACAATCATCTATTGTATAAGAGGGCAATAAAACTAGTCACTAAATCTTCCGATGAGTCACAGACGTCGAGACACCGTTGTTCGAACAAGATCATCCCCTTTCCCGTCCACCTGATCCGTCTCACTAACGGGATTAGAGCTCCTTTAATACGCGAGACCATTAAATCACTTCAATCCCGTCGAATCGAGTCACTGTTTTCATGCGTTCACGAAGCTTCCAGACGATCCGTCTAACATCTTGCATCCTACTGAGCGGAACAAATTGACGTATATTGCATCCCCTAGATGTTTCCTAAGCACGAGTAAATCTGTGTACTAAACAAAAACTTTTCTCTATAAGTGTAACTTATTTTTAAAATACATATGCGTTGATCATGGAATTGGATGCAAACAAAGTATGTGAATTAAACTGTCAATCTTCTATTTTCTTTGATTCAGAGTTTTTTAAAATCCCGATCACGTAGAGTGACTGTTAATTACTGTGTCTGTCCCTATTAGTGTGCTTTCGTATTTCGATAAGTCATAAAGAAAACTAGCACGAATAAAAAAGAAAAAATATTTTATTAAAATAAGTCAAATGTGGATACAAATTGGGGGCACATTAATAAGTCCAAGCGGCCATCGCTCATTAATAGGACTCACAAAAACATGTTTTTTATTTTTGTCAAAAACATTATAAAATATTAACATTTTTTAGATTAAAGAAATATTATAAGAAAAAGAAATAGTTGAAAAACCGATTGATTGCAAGCAGATAAAATTAAAGTTATAATATTTAATAATTAATTCAGTAAGCAAATTGGCCAAAAGGCACATTAATAGAGACAATTACCTTATTGTATTTAAAATATTCAGAGATTGATTACTCTATAAGTATTTAATAAAAAGAATATTGGATGTAATGTGGGAATTATGTACCATGAATAATTAAATAATTTTATGCTGAGGAATAATGCATGCATTATATGAAAACGTGTCATGTACACAAAAGATTATAATATTAACGGATTATAATATTAACGGATAGAACGGATAGCTGGCTATTTTGTTAGTCGATCACTGATACTAGATACGACATTATTAAATCTTTAAATTTTAAATTTAAGTCTATTATCAAATTCCTACTGCATTATTAAGTTATCATTACCATTATAATACTCAACAGAAACATCACTATTCGCGTGAGAATCTATATATGTGAACGATTATTTTACTTTGTAAGTCTCTTAACCAAGTTCTTTTCCAGTAAGCACCAGACACGATCTGTCAGTTCGGTGCTCTGTATAGGTACTCCAGAGAGAATCGCGGGGCACTTAGAACAAGTGAGAAAAAAAGCAGGTTTCTCCGTAATTCAACGAAGATGGCGGTGATGGCACCTCCATTCTATCTATGGGATTTCAACGGATATAGTTCGTGCGAGATGTACGATGCAGTGCATCTGACCGCCCGGTATATAATATAACGCCGCCGTACCGCGGGAACTATAGTCGCTGGCTAGACTGCACTCCCGCACCCCCGCACGACTGAGGAGAGAAGGTCGGCGCAGAGAGAGAGAGAGAGAGAGAGATTGTGGGTACTAAAGGGAGAGGGTGGGGGGACGATGGGACGGCGACGGGTTAGGCAAAGTGGGTGGGCGGGTGGTTGGTCGGGTTGGTTGGTTGGGTTTTAGGGGGCCCTGCGAGCGGGAGAGCGAAAGAAACGTGGGTATGAACGTGCTCGACGAAGACAGCGGGAGACGATAGGCAGGCGAGGGGGTAGGACAGGGTGACCGAGTGAGAGAGAGGGCTCAGCGGGGGCGAGAGCTCAGCCGATTCGAGGTAGGGGGCGCTGGCTAGACACCGCTCAGACGGTCCAGGGGGTCGCAGGGGATAATTTCTACAATGGCGTCGACGCACACCGGGATACACGAGACGCATTTGACGACATTTCGATGGAAATCGACGCGAGCGCGAGCGTGTGCAACGACGTTGAAGCGACCTCCCGGAATCGTCGCCGCTCACACCTGCACCGACCTTCGCCAACGCACGTGTCCCGATTAGATATGCGAGGCACAAATGTGAGCCACGACTGGTGCGCATTGGGTGCCTGTCCCGTGTCCAGGTGACTGTTGCGATATGCCGTAGGATACTTATTTAGAGTTCAAAGTCTTAAATAATATTCCAAAATCACATAATAAAAAATTCTTAGTTGCAAATATTTTTTTCAAATATTTTTTCTTTCAACGATTTTTATCAATCGGTATCTAGTATCTCTATGGCTTACGGATAAATAATAAAATAATATATACGTATATAATAGTACTTGCAGATATTATATATATATATATATATATATATATATATATATATATATAAAAATCCCTTTTTTTTAATAGATATTTGATAAATGATATTAAGAATATGATATAAAAAGCATTTTCTTAAATCAGCGATTAACTTTTTACGTTTACAATAATACACATTGACTTGTTTTGATGCAATCGAAGTCTGAGGCGCATTACGCCAATGCATCGGCATGAACCGGGGATGCGGCGAACTGTTTTTTATCAAGTGACGATAGAGAGTTCGCACTTGAATCGAGCCAAGCTGGGTCGGCCCAGGTCGAGACGAAGGTATTCTAGATGAGGAGACATCTGTCATTTCCATAGTTTTCTCATAAGAATGATGTGCAGACCGTTCGCATTTTTTCGCTAGTGCTTCTATATCGTTAAGAAAAATATATTTTTACTTAAAAATTATTTCAGTGTTGCATATTATCAAATATGTATTTTCGAACTAAAATATTTAAAAACTAAAGTATTTACTAAAGTATTTAAAAAAATAATATAATATTATAATATTTAGTGTCGTATCTTAATAGAAATTTATTTATTTCTAAAAATAAAAGATCTCTTTTTAATTTTTGAAAAAGAAGTACAAATGGCAAATTCGTTAGATTTGTATTAAAAGTATCGTATTAATTTTTTAAATCTTATTTATATATTATTAGATAACAATCAAAATCGTTAAGTAAGTTTATTTTAAAAATGTAAGTATATATATATATAATGAATATTAGTAATTAAAAATTGATTCATTATTTAAAAGTAATGAAGATTCAGCTTTGATCATAATAGGCATTTTTCTAGTATAGTATTGATTGTGTTTCTCACATATGCGGTCTAAAATAAAAATTCTTAAGATATTTATTTTTAAAATGAAATATCTAATGATCCTTTCAAGAGAAAAAAGTTTTATTGGATAAGTATAGTCTAATTTCAGGTCTAATAAATTTATTTAGTTCTAAAAAACAAAAAATAATCTTTTTAATTTTTAAGAAATAAACGATAAGTTTCATATTAAATTAATTTTTTAAATCTTATTTATAAGTTAGAGAATAATTATCAAAATCATTAAGTATTTATTTTCAAAAATGTTGTAATACTTAACGATCATTTCAAGGTATCGGATAAATACATATATTCTAGATAAAGCATCTTTGAAATAATAAATAACATTATGATAATAAAGGATATTTTAGAAAACTGATTTCTTTTTAAAAAAGCAAGGCTAATTGCACATTTCTAAGGAAATAAATAGAAACTTAAACATTTCTTTTTAAAACCGATTGAGAATTCGTTTACTCATCGCGGGCAAGTATCATAGTTAAATTAATGTGCGTTGAATTAATGTTTAATAACATGCAAATCATATAGCAATAGCTCGGCTGCCGCCATCGTTGCTTCGCTGGTGTGCATTACAAAGTCAAAAGGAAGATATTGCTATTAAGATCGCGCGTGTAAAAGATAAAAGCGAGATTTCCTGACGTTGCAAGTGTTACTTATTCTCTTTGATGTGTAACTCGACTTTGCTGCGTCCCTTGCACGCACGATTTAAAAGAAAACATCAGAGTTGTCAAGGCGACAGAAATCTCGCCGTTTGACGGAAATTTTTCTGATACTTGTATGTATAAATTTGTTGCGAGTGTTTTTACTCCATCGCTTCTTCGTTAGACTCTTACTCGCATTCCACGGGCAAATCGAAATTACAGTAATTGTGACCATCATAGTTACTACAATTGCTATAATTATTCTTAACGGTAAAATTACTCGTGCTAATTACCGTAATATTTCGAATATTTCGCTTCAAAAGCAACCAATTGCAATCGATTATTGTATTGATTGCCGATTTATACGGAATTACTCAGAAGACATAGTTCACAAGACAATGTTCTTTTAATTATATTTAAGTTTAATTCTTACGCGTCTGATACTTTATTGAAAACTATTGAAATATATTCTTTAATAATTATATTAAAGAAGCTTAATAATTATAGCTTTAATAATTATAAGAATTAAAAAATTTTTATTAACTA
>Ga0157363_1005793_pt1 | contig 11574 bp, 9 predicted proteins | sample AttsexASBM1_FD_111477 | JGI IMG/M metagenome (GOLD analysis project Ga0157363, IMG submission 111477) | Fungus gardens microbial communities from leaf cutter ant in Ribeirão Preto, State of São Paulo, Brazil - Atta sexdens ASBM1 | ecosystem: Host-associated > Fungi > Mycelium > Unclassified ...
CGATTGTTGTAATTAAAAATCACGGCGTTGTAATTAAATATCGCGAGTAGCGTGTATCTTTGTATTAATTAGTATTGCCAACCGTCCGATTTTCAACCTGATAGTCCGGTTTTGGAAATTTTTGTCTAGTATTCATATTTTTGCAAAAGCAAAAAGTCCAGTTTTGCGAATAGTGATAATAAAATGTATTATCTTATGGCACTGATCGAAATCTATATGGGTTAAATCTTGAGATGGAAACTTTTTTGCTTTATGCTATTTGCTTAAATATTTGTTTTATTATACCTTCCCAGTGGAGAAGTCCTTGCCAGTACTACCAAGGATTGTTCCGAATTTTATTTATTTTGAGTTGTATTGACCTAAAAAATAATAAAAACAAGTTATTTCTTTTATGCATTATAACAGAAAACACATATGATTTTAAGGATGTTAAAATTAAATTTTTTATAAAAATAAATATAGATATATGTATATGTTCATAGGTTTCTTATTTGTAATCCTCTCCAGGAAAAATATCTTAAATTTTAGAAATGGCCGATTAGTGATCCAAAAAAGTTAATAATACGAAGATTAATGTATACAAAATCTAATGTATTCGTTTCCGACGTTGCGACTAAAATTTTCGCATTTTCTCAAATTTTTTAGCCGTGTTAAATTAGTCACGCAATTTAGAATGGAGGAGACTAAATTTGGCAATTTTACAATTTTAATCGAACGTATTGCATATGCTCACAATCGAATTAATAATTTGTTCAATCTTGCAATATTCATCCTTGTAAGGATGACGTATACATTATCTCCAAGTGTTGAAATTTATGTTTGTTTTATAATCGTTAACTCGTTTTCCGTCGGAATATTCTCGATAATATGGTTCGAGGTGCCGATAAAATAGTCTCTTTCTTCACTCTCGAAGAAATCTTTATATAGTTGAGTGTCGGAAATACCAATTAAAATGAATAAGAATGCTAATTACTCGTACAAACTGTAAATATTAAGTAGTAAATATTAAATATTATATATTAATGATTTCTTTCTTAATAATAAAAATGTAATATATGTTATACATACATTCCTGGCGAAAATAAAAATCAAAGTGTAAATCGCGTGATTATAAAAGCGAGAGTAATATAAGCATAAAGGTTCTAGGAGATGAAAATGAGCAAAAATTAAGACAATAATGTAAAAATGGAGTTTATCTTTCATTGTTTCAATTTTTGCTTTCTAGAAGCTTTATTAGAAGCTATACGTTTTTATTATTATCTCCTTACATTCGACTTAGAATTCGATTTTTATTTTCGTCAAAACTAAGTTGTAGCGTTGAGTAGGGAATTATGATGCATTAATGTAATATTATTGTCAGCTTGTGTTCAGTGGATATGATGATGTGCAATCAAAAAATACCAAATATAATCGGATGATTGAACAATCATGTTATGTGTGCGCATTTTTTCAAAGCGAGATTACTATATCCAGCTGACGGGATATTTTTTATGTAGGGCGCAGCAGAAATCGGAATCCATAAAATGATCGATAGAATGACAATGCTGCGGCTGATGAGTGAATTTAATATCTTTTGCATGAATAATTTCTCGCGTTTGTGTCTAATTGTTTTTATAATTGATTTTGATTATATCATTTGAACGATATTAATGACTTACAATATTACTCTGTTCGAGACTTATAGTAAATAATAATAATTATTATAAATATTATTATAAATTGACAGATTAATTTTTGTGTAGCAAAAAATAAGAAAACTCTCTTTTGAGAACTTGCAAAAGAAATCTTATTTGAAATAGAAACTTAAAATTATTCTATTAATCGCTTTCTCTTTGCAAATACTTAAAATTTAATAAGTGTACCTTTTGCAGGTAAATATAATATAAAAATTATGATAATAAGAATGAAATTTTTTAAATTCGTGAAGTTATTGAAATGACAAATATATATATATATATATTATACATTTACTGTTATCAATTAATAATATTAGATATTGTTATTATTTAGCTTTTTGTTATCATACATCGGTAAATAAGCGATCGCCAACTAATTTTTGTAGAACTATTTCGTATATTGATTAAATTTTATACTTTCATACATATCTAATCATAATTAGTATAATTTTTTAATTGAAACTTCTTTGAGTGTTCTTTTTTTATTTATAAAAATTGTATTTTTTATATATAGTATCGTGAGAGAAACGTATTTTATATTACATAGTCAATCATTTACACGTTAGATGCCATTACTAGCGTCATAATAATCGATGATAATAAAAGTTTAAAGTAATAAACATAAATCAATGTTATAATAAAATCTTAACAACTTTGTTTATCTTTACGTTTTAAGTGTAACGTTAAAAGTTTAAATAAAGATTATTTAGCTTTACACTGTTTGTTAATCAAATAATTAATTTGAAATTAATTATTTGATTAACAAAAGTTTTTAACAGACAGATTTTATTATGTCAAATATACATCTAAATAATTTTTATATATAAAATATGAAATATAATAGTTTAAGTATGAAACATGACATTTCTTAAGTTAGGATCCAAATTCATTTTTTTTTTATAAAGTTAATCTTTAAAAAGTTCTTGTTATAATTTTTATGATCAAATATGATTATATTAATTTTTGTATTTAGGAATGAGTTAATGACAGTATATATATATATATTATGTATATATTGTTGAGAAACTTTTTTATTTCAATTATTTTTATACTTAATAAATTCCTATTTATCCACAATAAAATATTTGCTGTTGTCAACAGAACATACAAAAATCTATTATTAATTAAATATATAAAGGCGATATATTTTGTATAATGTTACATATCAATTAATCATATAGATAATTTATTTTGGAATAAATATATTTGTACATAGTCAATCATATGATTCTTCAGATTCAGTTACATTCGTACAAGTCGCATAGAATAAATTCCTAAATGCTTATATAATTTTAAAAACGCAATATCTTCGCCGTCGCTAAGAAACAAAGCGTTCGCTACGATCAGAATTAATCTCGTATCGATTATGCAAGTTGCAAACGAGAGACGACGACACACGCGAATATATGTACGCGCCGCGGCGGCCCCACGTGTCCCCCAAGGCGAACACGCTCGGCGAACACATACAGGGCTCTAAACACGAAACGTGATTGGGAAGGATGAGGGGGAGAGATAGAAAGGGAAAGAGATTCGAGACTTGCGTGTCGCTTGAGTTAGAAGGACGGGGGAGGAAGAGAGGGAAGGACCGGTCTGCAAGAAGATTCTTCTAGTTGGGGGGTAGTAAAGGTTCGTGCAGAGTAGTCGGGGTAGTTGGGTGAAGGAGAGCCACAGAAGGACGATGGTGGCTGAAGGTGAAGAAGGTGGAGAAGAGGGCCGAGGGCAAGGGGACGGTGCCGCGAGGGGACGGGGCTGGCGAGAACTGGAAGAGGGTGGCGGAGGGTGGTTTAAGCAGTGGTGGGAGTGGGCCGAGCTAAGACGCGTAATGACGCCCTGAATCAATATGTGAGGCACTGAGATATGCATACGAACTAAGACAACCGCACACCAACCAGCGCGCCACGACTCCTCTGCCCGGCGTCGCGGCGCGGCGTGGCGCGGCGCGGTGTGGTGCGGCGCGGCGTGGCGCGGAGTAGAGCGGCGCGGCGTCAGCGCCGCGGCGCGCAAAAGGTGGGGAGAAATTAAAGACGAAGCAGGCACAAAAATAACGACCCACCGGCCGTACACCCCTCGCCACCCCCTTTCCCTTCACGGAGTCTCCCCGCGCGCACTACCACCATCCCCTTGCCGACACCCCGCGTCTCTCACCACTCCCGACCGCTATCCTCTCATTCGTCCCCCGTCCCCTTCTTTCCATCTTTTAAGCTCATTCTTCCTTTCTCTTGTAAATTCACCCGTCCTTTTTCCCCGTTCATCCACGGAAGACGTGACTGCGACGACGGAGATGAGACGCGGAGGAGTCGAGACGACGGCGGTCGTCCGCGGTGCAAAAGAGGGTGGTCGACGCAGCAGGAGCGCGATCGGTTTAGTGGATCGTTTCGATCGGCACGACGTCCGGACGGTGGCGGTTAGGGAGAGGGCCTCGCCACGATCCAGCCCGCGCCGATTAATCCGCGTTACACCGCGAATCCCATCGCGTGGCAGGTAGGAATATAAATCCTATTATCGTAAGAGCGTACGGAAATACGTAAACGCCGCAATCGCGATTCCAGGTGGACCGATTAGTGATGAGTAGAGCTCTAGCAAGAAATTCTTTCTACTATTTTTATAATTAAGATATGCAGAAAATAATGCAGATTTGAACATACTTAGAAAATTAATTGAAATCTAATTATATTTTTATATTGTAAATTATTATGCAATGGCATGTTAATATCATCAACTATTTTTTAATTATTTACGGTTAATTAGGACAGGGATTGCTCAATACATTGAAATATGTTATTATTACAGTTACTAAGTTTGTACAAAGTTAGATAGTTGAATTATTAAACATTTCCTCATACTTTTCTTTATCTTACATTTTTGCGATTTACGTCTAATATGTCACTTTGAGTTCATATAAATTGGTTCATATCTTATAAAATTAAACAGTAAATTCAAAGTCTATATCAAAGAATATCTCTATGTTCTTGAAATATTTTTGTAATATTTCTGAAATTTTTATAAAACATCTTTTTTTTATATGGTAAAATTATTTTTTTAATAGATTACTATTTTAATGTGATTCCTTGCCCCATGGTACAATCTTTGTTCGTAATATATTACGTTGGCCGTTCAAGATATAATTCGGGACTTTAAGAAGACTTTCATGAATCATTGTCGAGCACAGCAAAGAGACAAGGCGCGAATAATTGGGTAATCCAATTCCGAATATAAAATTTTTGATGTGACTTAAAAAAGATTTCTTTTACTCTAAGAAGAATAGATTTTGTACGTCGAAAGGATAACCTTGAAACTTGCTTATGATCAAAAGCTAAGGTAATTTGATGGCGGCTTTAAGTACTTATGATATTCATTCTTATCGCGTAGTTGGTTTATAAGTTTAATCGGAACCGATAAACGGTTTTACAACGATAGAATTTCTCTATGCATTTATTTTAAAATGATACGAGTGGAAGTAAATTATAAACATTATTTATTTATACACGCGCACGTGATAATATTAATTAGATAATGTTAATAGTATAACGTTTTAAGGTTGTTTGAGAGTTAGGAATACATGTCGCCACCTGTTGCAATTTCTAAAAAGAACGATCGTGATAACATTTATTATTCATCGTGTGATATCGCGTTAAGTAGTTAGAGATGAATGTTTTATCTATAGTTATATGATTTCTATGGTAATTTGAGTAATTTATAAGAAAAATAAGATCACGCGCTCACCCTATTGCATTGATTCTGCAGACCTCGAGCGTATTGAAAGATATATAAACCGTGTATTATTTTTATATATATGTATCTCTCTATGCACTATAATCAATGTCATAAAACTAAAAAACGAGGACTCGAAAGGATCACTTAATCTGCCTAAATTTTGGAATTGGTCATAAAATATTGCTAAACTACCGTGTATTTGCATTTACATTGATCTGTATTCGCAAATACTATGCAGACTATCATGAGATTACATACGTTAGATATTAGAGGGTAGAAAATTTAAACTAATTTTTTAAGCCACAGAATTTCCAATTGTTTACAATTTTTATATTCACTTTCACTATTATGTTTCATCATTACTATATTATTAATTCTTTTTTAATAATTAATCTATTGGATACGTTTTGTATCTTATTTAATGTGTTTTTTAAATCGAGTTAAACATATTTTTTCATTACTGCTCAAAATTAGTTTTTATATTTCACTTTTTTTTTTATTTTCAACTTTGTGTGTATATCGAACGTATGCATGTGTTTTCGACTTATTAATTTCACGCACAACCCATTCCTATTGCGCGGCGTTTTAATTTCAGTGAGTGTGCCAGTGAACAATCCGAGAAAGAATCGGGAAGGGGCGGGGACAGATTTACGGCTTTCATTTACATGTGACCTAATTCGTCTGGATGTAATCAATGGCCAGGACATACGAATCAGATTGGAACTCCGATTTGGTTAACTACACACGAAACGGTAATAACTCCCCTTTGTAGACTAAATTTAATGTACAAGGGAACTAAGTATTGATCATGGAGGTCGAAAGTCAACGATCGTATCCATTTTAAATATGCGTCACCCAGCTGCACATAGCGCAATGAGGTCGCGTTGCATCTTATAATATGATCCAATGTCAAAGATCGTCATTATTGTAATGCTTAATTGTATTTACCGTGCTTGACAGTTTCAAAGTTTTCATGTGTAATATTATTCTGTACAATATTTGGTTAAAAAGTTCCATATAACGATAATATAAACAACAAAATTAACATGCATGTATCTCAGAATTGACGACATTAATTTTAATAATAGCTTACTCCAAATAAAAAATTGTAAAATTTATTAACAAATGTTATTAAAGTTACTATTAGACAATTATATAATTTAAATGACAATTTTCTAATAAAACATATAATTCTATATATTAATTAATCGTTAATTAATCTACAGTTGATGATGAAAATAAATTTAAAGATAGTTATCGAGTGATCAAGATTTTAATTTTTAGTTGAAATTTATTTGTTGATATGTTGATATGCGTTTGATGTACATAGCTTCGTTTCACAAATTTACTCCGAATGAATAGGACACTATATGATTCCACATGGCACCGCTAAGTTGGTAAGGGTTAATTACAGACTCGAACTATCTCGGCACATACATTCGCGTCCCGAAGTTCGAGCAAGTTTTGACTATATTCAACGCCGCGTATTTCTACTTTTATAAGTAACAAAAATTATTTCCATTTACCGCAGCGCAAGCTCATAAATCTTGGCCTTGTTTTTATTGTTTTATACAAGTTGTATACAAAAATATACCCGGAGGGCGTCGCGGCTAATAAATACAAATATCTCGCTGCTCTACTTGCAAAAAAAAACAGAATTGAAGCAGTAATGTTAAAATATTCAAATAAGAGCGACAATAGTAAAATTAAATAGTATAAACAAGAAAATGTTTTAATTACGTTTCATAAATTAAAAATATTATATTTTTCTAATACATAAAAATACACTTTCGAAAACTCCCTAGTTACTCTTTATTTGTAACGGAGAATATCCTTTCTCTTGTGGCGGCAGATAGAATTTATCGACAAAGAACAATACCGATGGTTTCCCGACAAGATGATTTCCTCAAACCGTCCCTCTCAAAAGCTCACATACTAGGATGCCTGTAGTTGCTAAGGACGAACCTTCATCTCTGCGGTGTAATCAATATTAAAAGTCTAAAATGTCTCGCGTGTGTGGCGAGCCGGCCGCGTGTAAGGGTCGTAGTTCGTCGGCGGGAGTCGGCTGAACCCCACGTTGCCGGTTGGAAGGAGAGGACGGTGGAGAACGGGCAGGCTTGGCGAGGGGTGCCGGGGGATGGCCAAGAGTGAGCGGCAGCGGCGGCGGTGGAAGTGGTAGTAGTGGTAGTGGTGGTGGCACGAAGAGGTGGAGGTTCTCATTAAGCAGCCCGGGCACCGCGCGCCAGGGGTTCAAATAAGAAGAAGAAGCGCCGCTGGAAGAAGAAGGGAGAAAAGGAGAAGAAACCAGTAAGACTAAGACACAAGGGTGGAAGGGGGTGAGAGCGGATGGCGAGTGAGCAAACGAGCGCGAGCGTGAGCGCGAAGAGGAAGAGCCGAGGGATACAGAGGGTGGAAGAAGGGTGAAAAGAGGGAACGCGAAGGAGATAGAGTGCCAGGGGGGTTGGGGAATTATCAGGGCTCTCCTTGCGCGCGTGAGGAGGTTGCCGCGGGGGGTGCTGGGGTGGCAATATGGCCGCTACTGATGAGTGATGCTCGTAACCCTTACTGCCATCCATCCCCAACAGATCTGTCAGTCAGTCAGATCTCTTAACGCACTTCGGAATTATGCCTGCCACGACCCTTCTTTATCTTCATTGCCGGCATTGTCCTGCCAGGAAAAGCGCGATGTCTTTGGTCCGCTGCGTTGTACCGACTCTGTACATTGTCTTCTTAATTAGAGGGAAAGTTTCCGCTGATCGGGACCATCTTACTTTGAGTTCTTTCCTTGGACAAAGTCACTTGCGAGTAGCACAGAATCTGCTGCATTTTTATTAATTATTCGTAAGAGCTTTGCCGACGGCAGAAGGATTAGTAGTATATGAATAAACGAGATGCAGAGTTCTTGCAATAATATGCAAAATTAATAATAGAATATAACTCTTAATTACAATCATATACATATGTACGTTGCTGTATCGCTTATTCTATGACATTTTTTCATCTATTAGTTCGTTAATTTTAAAATGTTTATATTATATATGCATTTTTCTGAAAAAGTTATGTCGCACATGTCATCTTAAAATCCATTACCATTCTAAATAATATAGTTCTTCACATCTAACAAATTATTCGTAAAACGGACCGTCTATTGGAAGATGTCTTCTTTTACTAGCATTAATATTTAAATGTATAGAAGGAGAAGTTTGTTCCATACATCTCTTCTCACGATTTCTTATTGCACTATGTTGCACGTCAATAAGAAGCCAGATAAGTGTTTTTAAAAAAAACCAGAAGTTACATGGAAATTAGAAATTACAATATTAATTAATTTTTTTTGCGGATAAATTCCCTATAATTATTCCAAAAAGATTGACATATTTATTACAAATTATTCTAAATCTTGAAACTCGAGCGTGTTTCCTTTTTAACGACGATAGTATTGATACGCGAATGGATTTTAAGGGTGCCTTTCGGAAGCCGTTTTTCTTATAGCGATCGCCATAATCCGCGTCACTTTCTGCTGTAATTCACGGGCAGTAAATCAGAAACGCGATATCATTGTCGATCTCATAAGACCCATACGGAACGTCTTTATACTTCTGTGAAGCAACTGAAGCTTAGTGTTACCCCCTTACTCTTGAGGATGCATTCTCGCGCGAGACACAGATCGCTCGCCACGCTTTAACGACCGAAAGCCATAGGACTACGTCGTATAGGGTATATGGGGACCGCCGACGAAAGGTATTAAGAAGGTACAAGCAGCCCTAACCTAACTGCAACAGTCCCTGGACCGATCGTCGTCTTCGTCGTTTCCTCTTCCTCTCTCTTCTCTTTCTCTTTCTCTCTCTCCCTCTTACTCTCATTTCGTATCCTGTGGCCGTCTTACTCCGTGGGCCGAAGTTAAGGGTGGTCTCTCTCTTTGTCTCTCGCAACCCTCCCGGTCCCCACGAACCCCCGCGTCGTACGCGTGATACACGGACGAGGGACACGCGTGTGCGTGAAACCTCGCAAGACGGACAACGGGGGTTGTTGGGTGGATGGCGTCGTTGGGGGATGAGGACGCGAAGGAGACGACGGATGGAGGGTCGAGGGGGTGTGAGGAGTGCCAACGGAGGGGAATGCAAATTAGAAACGCTTGGGCAGAAAGCGGGAGGAGGAGGAGGAGGAGGAGCAGGAGAGGAGGAGGAGGAGAGGAGGAGGAGGTAAAGGCGGCCGGGGGGTGGCGTGGGAGGACAGAGGGGTATATAAGAGGTGGTGACTGAGGGTGGTGGCCAAGGAACTTCACTTATGTAAACCAGTGAGACGGTGTGCGCCGGCCGCTCCGCGCGTGTGTACCCCCCCAAGCCGTGCCTGTACGTGTGTCCTGCGTGTGGGTGTTACCGGTAGCGTAACCCGGTTGCGTGTGTGTATATATCGATTGCCGGCCAAACCACCCTCCCCCTCCCCCTTTGCGCCCACCTCCTCGCTACCTATAGTAATTATTGTGCTTCTCCACACATGTGTGTATTTGTCGTGAGATTTCGCGCAGGATGGTATGCGTGCAGCCGCACACACCTACATGTCCCGCGTCCCGCGTGTATTCGTGTGTATCCGAGTTCCTTACATGCCTCGTCCGATAGTCTCCGCACCAGGGAGCTCCGGCATTTAACGGGTGTCATCCTGTAAAGTGTACTCTCGCACGTTGCCGCCGGCGCGAATCGGTCGCGCGATGTCGATCCATTGTATCGATCGTTCGCGAGGGGCAACGGCGATGACAGTTGCGACGGTGGTAACGGGCGTGCTCTTTTTCCATCTCTTGAAGAACCGTTACTTTTCCGCGATGGGCGTTCAGTTTCCTGCGAGAGGAAGACGCCTTCGCCGTCGCGGATTGCTCGAGTTATCGCTTCGTAGATAGAATCATGGCAGCGACGGTTATTGCGGATTTACCCGTTTTGTAAAAAGAGGGTTGAGAAGTTTTTTTTTATGATGGCGGCTGCGATAGGAAGTCTTGATATGCGACATGCAAATTGAATCAGAATTTAGTAAGACTAATGCTGTCTCATTCTAGTATGAGAAAGGGTGTTGTAATTTCTTCTTCGCAAGTATGATATATTTCTTAATACTTAGGTTTTAAATTATATACCTATATTAACGTTTTAAGAAATATACCAAAAAAGAAAATAAAAACAAACTTTTTAAGCTTTTATTATGTAAATTCTTCACAAGTTTAATATAACATTTTTAAATCATATAATAATTTTAAATATTCAAGTTTTCATTACTTAAAATTAATACAAATCATTTATCTATAAGTTTTGCTAAATCATGAATCAAATATTTTTAATAAGCATTTTTCCGAATATTCTACACATCTTTTTATAAATTTCTAGTAATAGTACGAATATTCATGCTATTTCTCGATAAGAATATAGGTATAATGTATGCATTTAAACGATCTGGCAAGTCACCGAATTAACACACGGCGCCCAAGTAGTCGCGCCACCTGATAGATCAGTCCAGTGCTAATGTTCTTGTTCGAAATAAATGGTCAGGCGAGTAAGCGCGCGCGAGAAAGCGAGCGCATGGTGGTTTCTAACTCCTTAGTCGAGTCTCGGGGCCCTGCACGCACACATATATACACATAAATACCTATGTAGACGCATATACACATATACACGCGACGTGGCACCGCACGGTATTCTTGCTTCGGCCCGCGCGCACACATGTATGATTCACTAACACAATGCGCGTGTGGTTCACACACAATTTCACCGAGTCGATGATACACGCGAGAGTCTAAGCTACTAGCGAGCGCAAGAACATCTCCTGGAAACCTTCGCGCGCGCGCCACCCTCGCGCGCAACCACCTCGTCCATCCTACCCCTCGGACATGGACCTTAAAGGAAGAGGATGAAGCGGGTGAAGTGGTTAGAAGCCGGAGCGGACGAGAAACGAACGGACCGACGGACGCAGGACAGAACGCGAGGTATATAGCAACCCTATCTTGCGACACACAACCACAAGTCATCCTCCTTCACCCTCCTTCCCTCTGTCCTTTCCTGCGCGTACTACGGTCGCATTCTCAGTCCGGTTCACCCTTGACTCACCCCTTCGCCACTTCGACTCTACTCGGGTCTCCCGTACCCTGCTCTTTCGGTCTCTCTTTGGTCTCTCCCCGTTCCTTCTCTCTCTCTCTCTCTCTCTC
>Ga0157363_1005796_pt1 | contig 11573 bp, 4 predicted proteins | sample AttsexASBM1_FD_111477 | JGI IMG/M metagenome (GOLD analysis project Ga0157363, IMG submission 111477) | Fungus gardens microbial communities from leaf cutter ant in Ribeirão Preto, State of São Paulo, Brazil - Atta sexdens ASBM1 | ecosystem: Host-associated > Fungi > Mycelium > Unclassified ...
ATGCCGGATAATTAACAATTCATAAAATAGACTATATAAAATAGATGTTTCTTAAAATTATATATATCAAAAAAATGTGTATTAATTATAAAAAATATATCATCAGAAAAATAAGCGAAAATTAAAAGTTCCATTGTTTGGATCAAAAAATATTAGTCGAGAAATCTAGTTTGAAAATTATGAAAATACATGTGAAGCTCATATGTTAGAACAGAATTTCATTGTACAAAATTGCTAATTAATGTTTATTTTCTTCAAATAAGACTTTTTTTAAAAAATTTCCTACGAATACTATTTGGTCTCACTGTACATCCTAAAAATGCGTACAACTCAACGGTTTGAAAATAAATATTTAAATAGTATATATATATGTGTGTATAACATTCTTTGGCGTTGAAATATATATGTATAACATTCTTTTGTGTTGAAATATTTGTTAAAAAAGGGAAGGAAAAATATGATCCATATTGCAAGAACAAAAATTACATCATCAATTAGATTATATTATTTAGTTTAAATCTTATAATCTAAGTCTAAATTGACTAATCAAATTAAACGCATTACGAATTTATTATTTTCCTGATGAAAATAAAAATCGGAACGTAAGTCGAATGTAATGAGAGAGAATAGAAACGTAAACGAAACTTCCATTGTTTCAATTTTCGCCTCCTAAAAACTTCATTTATTACTTTCTCATTACATTCGACTTACGCTCCGATTTTTATTTTCATCAAGGTGCAATCTCTATCTCGTTGTCTTTTCACTGCATGTTCGAATTATGTATAAATTTTAAGAGCTTCCGACTCTTCTCTGTCTCGATTATTCTATTATCTTTCTTTCGATTTAATATTTTCATTGCACATTTCGCATATTCTAGTTATGTATAATAGGCATCTCTTGTTATTGATTAATTCACCATATTATGATTTTTTTCTCTATTTTTTTCTGACTTTTATGCAACGGAGAAGCGTTAGCTCTGATATTCAAATTCACTATATCTTTGATTTTTTAAAAGTATATCGACATTTTGTCATACGAAACTACATTATATTTCGATATATGTAAGTGTTGAAAACATTACAACTGATTATTACTTGACTACATAATAAATCAGTACAATCATTCAAACTATGAAAATCAAAGTACAATTCAATTGTCAATATTATATATAAAATTCTGGTCAGTTATTATATTAGTAACAATTATTATTATTAACTTTTTTCTATTTCAATTTATTACAACACAAATTTTAGGATTTATCGTATTATTTTCCTTAACAATGTAGAACATCTAAACATAACTTCAAAATAACGACAAATATTTTAAAACAAATAAAATAAAATTGCTGTAAAAATTTACTGTCAATTAGAAAAGAATGAATTAAATAAAAATAATTAAGTGCATATTATAAAATATGTATAAATTATATAAAAATATATAAATAAAAAATATATTTTTAATAAAATAGAGATTAAAATATTTTTAATAAAGTAAAAATTAATTTATTTGTTATATTTTAGAAGAAACTTAATTATTCATGCATTCTGCATATAATTATGTACTTTGATGTTTATCATAACTGGTTTCATATCGGAATTATAAATTTTTCTTATTCTGATTTTAGTTTTTTTTGTATCTTCAAATTTCAAAAGCAAATATAACGATATTTGTGCATGCGCGTGTACCAGAAACGCAAAAGCACTCCGATCGAAAGAAACTGACATTCTACAATATTTCCTGCACTTCAATTTACTAATCAGAATAAATCGTTCATATCATGGTTTCACATGATTATTAATTAGATTCAGACTCAGACCAACGAGTTTAAACCTCTCAAATATATATTTATAATATGTATAGAGCTTGGCTGTATAGAGATGGATAATATATATATATATATATATATATATATATATATATATATTTACATTTATATAATGTTCGATGGGATTTTTCGATTATTTGCAAAAGTAACTCTGAAACTCTACAGAATCCCAGCGCCAACACGCCGAGAGATTCTAATGGCAAAGTTTCTTTCTTTCCCATTCGTTTTTCCTCTTTCTCCTCCGCATCTTTTTCTCTGCTATTATACATATATAATTATTTATTATCAACAGGGCATTAAATATCTCATACGCTTTAACGTTTGTTCATACCAAATTTAAAGTTTATGTAAATGAATAACATGTACACGTATGTGTACCCTTTATGTGTGCATATTTATATACGCATATACTAAACGTATCATATATCTATATGTCATACATTTATATATATATATATATGTAGAGATAAGTAAAAAAATTTTAAACGATAATTTCTCTTTTTTATTCTTTTTCTAACTTCATTCTTTATTCACCCGAGAAAATCTCACGTTTTAAGTTCCTATTCCGCGGTTGTACCTTAGCATTGTAGATACAAATAAGTAAGAGAAGTTATACGTGCTGAATTCATATGCTCGTCTTTTATAGTACTATGTATATCGGTTGAACAACAATTCCATAAATCTCTCTCTCTCACTATCTGACGCGAGTTATTTTTGTGTCATGTTTGTTTTCCCTATAAGCCGACAGACTTTCTCTATTTCCATTTCTTTTTCGTATGCAGCGTGCACCGGATAAATCCACACCGGATGGACGGATGCACCGTCCTGAGGCAGATACCGGATGTGCTGTTTACCTGTTTTTGCGAGCTTTCTGCAAGCCTCACTCTATATATATATGTATATATGTGTGTTGGTATGGATCTTCTTCTATACGAGTTCGATGTACTTCATTCATAATTTATATATACATATTTATATAGTCCATTATATATAGTCCACGTATAGTGTCATTTATCGGCGGTGATCAATAAAATTCCTCAGAATATCGTTTCGCTCGTTACGTTCACATTTGGATTTCTTATTTTTTATTCTTTTCTCTACGGGTTCTACGCGTTTAGATGTCATTTAGAACTTTCTGCGCAGTCATAACTCCTATATCTATTTTCGTTATTATTTCGTTTTAATATCACTGATAGTTTGATGATACGTCGAAGTTGTCGCATAATCGCGATTCAATAACCATGTGAGATCATTTAAGTGCAATATTCTACGTACAGAATTTACATGAAATATTTTAAAATTTATGGAAGTAAAAAGAATATAAAATAACAATTATTATTTCCAGTTTTCATAATTAGATATTTGAAAGAAATAATTTGGATTTATATTTTGTTAATTATTATTAGTAATGCCAATTAATTTTGTTGAATTAATTCTTTTATAAGGCTTTCTGTAAGATTTATCTTTGTTTATAGTGAACAACATTAATAAATTTAATCAATTATTTTATAATAATTTGAAAGCTAAACTAATTAATTTTTTACATAAAATTTATCAAGTGTCTATTAAAATATATAGTTTGCATATATGAAAATTAGTGTCCGTAATACTTAGCATAATTATAAAAAATATTCAATTAATTTTGCCTTTTTTATATAAACTCTTTCTTTGTCGTATCAAATAAATGTCTCTAGTTTTTCTTTTATCTGTATAATTAAATAACGAACAAAACTTTGTCGCTTCGTCGATCTCTCCTTTAAAGATTGCAGAGTCATTATCGAGATAAATTTGGATACTATACTATCAACAATATTATTTTAATATTTTTTTAAGTTTTGTTCTAACTATGCGAACTTCTAGTACCATATTTGACAACATTACATAATAATAATTATCTCTCGAACGCGATTATACGCGATTATCTTGCCATGTATCTAAGAAGAATCTTTTGTTATCACCTGCCATTGAATGGTATCAGACGAATAAAAATGATATCGCAGAATAATTATTGTTATCCTTATTTTTTATTCTTATCCCGATATTATTACTATTATTACTATTATATTTATTTTTATGACTACAATCGGTATCGTTATTAGCATTATTTATATTATTATTATATAATTATGATTTAATCGGTTTCGTCTTGAAATATTCACGTTTATATTTATATCGGATTATACAATTGATCAATTTATCATTTACGAGCTTGGTCATTATCCCATTATATTAGAAAGTCTATGAAAATTAAAAGAATTCCATTATTATCTTTTCATATATATATATATATATATATATATATATATATATATATATATATATATATACATATATATACGACGTTTTCTATACGACGTGTATATTAAATACCACGCATTATACATGTATTCTGTGTCTTTTCTTTTTCTTCTTTCGTTTATTTCTCTCTCTTTCTCTCTATTTCTTTATCCTTCTCTCTTTACCTCTTTCAAGTATCATATATACATATATCGATATATTCACGTATTCTCTTTCTAGAACCGCATTTACATATCACATACATTTGATTATATTTTCTATTCATATTCTTATTATCATGAAATATAAAATCAGATGATTTTAAACTTGATTTTTAAACTTGTCTAGCTTAATTCTATGTTAATTTCAGATTTTGCAAACAAACAATTTAAGAATTATAGTGGATTAAATTTGATCCTGAATTAATTGATTTCACGCTGAGCAAAATTCAAAATATTATTTTCAAAATTAAAAAAAAAAGAGAAGAAACTTCGGTGACATTTTTATGTGTTAAATGCGACTCTTTACCTTTCTTTTTACTTGCGTTAACAGGTTTTTTTGGATTCGCAAAGTAAGTTATCGTATCGTCAGACTAGCTAAGTTTTTTTTTTCGAAATATATTTATCACAGAAAAATATTTTCATGAATATTTAATCTTATTCACACGCACACACACACACACGCGCGCGCGCAAGTATTGTTCTGAATTTTACCATGATCTTGCGAATATTCTAGATCATGTCGATATCTATTTATCTTGAGACATTCGCTAATACCAGTTAGACTAAAAATAATTTTTTCTTAGTTACAATTTAATTTTTTAAATTGTAATTAAATTTCTCAATAATCTTTTAATTTTTTCGAATATTAAAAATAAATTTTATTTTATTTCTCATTTTATCTGTAAAAGCAGGGTATATAAAAAATAATTTAAAAAATAATTCTATGGACCAATATTAGCGAATTGATTGATAGTATTCCTTTTCGTATCACATTCATTTTCATTGATTCTAATTATGAGTCGCTTTTATAGCAACGTTTACACGCGATACAATATACAATTGAGTTTTTAAAGCACTTAAGGGAAGAAAATATAATACGCGATTGTATATAACTAAAATATGCTCACGAGATCTTCGGTGATTCTTTTTTCCTTTTTCTTTCTTTCTGTCTCTCTCTCTCTCTCTCTCTCTCTCTCATTTCCAAAATAATATTTTTATATAATTTTAGAAGAGAGAATATAATTCTGATTCAAATATGATTTTCTTGGATCTGGAAATAATTAATGTGAAGATCCTTGAAGATATTAATCATCAATTATTCCAACTCTCTTGAATTATCCTTTTATTATTAATTTTTATTATTTTACATTACTATATATATATTAGATATATATATATTAGACAATACTATATATATATTAGACAATATATTAAAACGATTGGATAAATCTGTAATCTTTTCTTTGGAAAAATTGATCTTATACATATATTGTTGAATTTTTAATCGCTGAATACAAACAATTTTGATGATTAACGCTCATTCATTCATCAAGGATCTTTACATGCTCATCACGCTGAAAAATCAATAATTCTTTCTTTTTTCACTTTATTTTTTCTCCTTATGTGAATTTCTCCGTTGCATATATTTTTTCGAATTAGCTACTTACATTTATTATATGTTACGTAGGCAATATTTATTTCGACTTAGCTGATACACGAAAATTACAAATAAGTACAGAACAGCGCATTTGAAATCAATATCGAAATATTTAAGAAACAAAGTAAGTCAGCTCTGTTTCTTCCAACATTTTTCTCAAAAGCTGTTTTTGACAACAGAAATAAATAAATATAAAAATTAAAGCGAAACAAGAATGAAATGTTTGTAAAAAAATATGTTATCTAATGACATGATTATCGTAATGCTGAAATTGCCTCGCTTCTCAAACTTATTATCGATTCAATTATCTTACATCCATTTACTCAGTCTTTCACTTTCTTTCTCTCTCTTTTGCTTACCGCATATATACATTTATTTACGTACAGATATATCGTAATATTTATACGTGTCGCAGGAAAAAGAAAAGAAATATACGTTTATATACATCTAGGTATTCTCATGTGTGTTTCCTTAAAACATCTCGATTGGCAGTATTTTAAAAATGTATAATATAATAATTCTCTTCTTTTTTTTTATTACGTACTCACTCTTTTCGGATACGTGTGCTTGTTTAGCAAGCTCTTGTTTTGCGAATGATTCTCTCGAGCTTTCTCTTTATTTTTTAATTCTCTTATCGTCCATTGTATAAACGTACAATTGACGATGAAATTTGAAGCTAAATTAATTATGTAAAGTGATGTTCCTCGTTTATTTTTCACGAATCGCGCGCGCTTTGATAATTACACTTACTGTTAATATTACAGTCATGATAGTAAACAGCGTTAGTAGCGACGATAGTAGAATAGTTTAGTAACAATAGTTGTAGTAATAGAATAATAGTAATGATAGTAGTAGCAGCGATAGTAGTAGAAATAGTAACAATAGTAGTAGTAGCGGTGATAAATCGTAATATAGTAGTAATAGTAGCAGTAGTTAGTAGTTAATAGAGTATAATAGAATAAAGTAGCTGTTTTCATCTCTTTTTCTGTGGATGTTAATTTAATAATGGTATTAGCAGTAATGAGTATTGTAATTCAATTATACGCAGTAATTTACAGGAGTGTTTTTGAAAATTGTATGGTAAGAATTATTTATCTCTTCGTGTCACTGATTCTCTTTCTCTCTTTCTCTTTTACGTGTTTCCTCCAAATCCTCCTACCGTTATCTCGTGACAATTATTCACCCTCTTCTCTCCGTATTTGGAAAAATGCGCATTTCTCGATAGTGGTCCTCATTTCCTGAACTGTTTCCTAATCACTGTTGATTACATCCGCACGACGACGTTTACGTTCATTTTCTTCTTCCTTCTGTTCCTTGAATTTAGTCATACGATAACTACAATCTCTCGTATTTCGATTTCACAAGAACCGCAACTATGAACAATATTGGTATCTCATAACGGTTCTTGCGCGTCTCTCTCTCTCTCTCTCTCTCTCTCTCTCTCTCTCTCTCGGCGAAGCGATTTCTAATTATTCGCATTTGATTGTAGGATCTCGAGTTCATGGGATTTTGTCAATAGAGCTGATCTAAATCCTGGCAGAATTATTAGAATCTTCTGTTTCGACTTTCAATCTTACTTCTAATCCTATTAATTCTTTTCTCATTGGTTTCTTTATTTATTGAGAAATATCCGTTTCTGTCCGTTCGATTCGCACGGCTGAATTTCTCGACGAATCATCCAACGATACTTACAGCGAAGCGAAGAAACAAAACAGATTTTCAGATTTCAAAGTAAAATATCGTCATTTCAAATTATTTTATTTAATTTTTTAATTTTCAAAATTGAAAGTGATGTAAGCCTTATCGAATCCTGAAACTACATAACTATATTTCGTCTTTCCATTCTTTCGCTTCAGTCTCTCGTAATTGTCCTTCAATTGTCGTTGTTGAATAATTAACATTACTTAATACTCGGCGCTTTCACGAGTAGAAGTGGAATGATTCGGTACATCAGTCGCGATTTCCGACTAATTATGGGGGAAGGAGGTTTTCTTATGTATGCACGCACAAGATCATACGAACATACATATATAAATGCACGCGCACGTAAGAAAACATTTCATGGTGATCACAGAGCAATTCAATTCGATGAGTCTCTGCTCCGGAAAATCGTATAAAAAGTAAGTCTTCTCCTCGAGACGATCTTCGTTCAATCAAGCCGAGATAAGATCGAAATATTAACTCGTGAATATATTATCGAAGGATTTCGAGCTCTCACGTCCGTTCAATTAATCAATCACTGTCATTCACTGCAACCTATCACCTTGTCTCTCGACGTAACCGTCGTTCGCGATTTCGAGCGATTTCGAGAGATTCATCTGCATCGTTCGTACCAATGTAGAGTCTTCGACTACAGCGATTAAATAAAATTCATCTTTCAAATCCTTCGCATCAAGTGATCGTTGTTCCCGATACTTTCGATCTCCAGACTCCAAGATCGAATCTTCGAGATTCGCCGAGCTCAGTCATTTGATTGCACCTCGATCAATTCGTAAAAACTCTTTCTTGTTCGCGGATTCATGCGACATCAATATATGAGTGATAGTTCCGCTGATTTCTCCTGTACGCGAGAAATCGATTTTCTATGTGTATTTGCTGACCTTTTTCAATCGCCATGTTTAGCCATCAGAAATTGCTCCGAATATCATTCGCCTGGAATCGTTTGTCTTGTTTTCAACTTAGATCTCTTTCAGTCGCCGCAATACCATAACTGGAACAATCCCTTCATGAGCTGTTCTTCGGCTAATCGAAATCTGAAGGAAATCTCCAGGAACTTCAATCGTGGCTCGTCGATCGTGGCTCTTCCGTACTTTCATACTGAAATCAACGCGTGTCCCACGTAGACGACTATCATGCACAAATCCTGAGGCGCCTGGGGGTATCCATGTTACCGGACCACCATCCAGGGTCCCACTTTGGCTAGCACCAATCGTCCTCGTCACTGTTCGAGTGCCTCGACCTGCTTAAAAACATGATTCGTTTAATCAGAAGATTATTATAGTTACAAGCGAAGTGGATTATGTATTTAAAAAAATGTGTTGACAAGTGTGGATTAAGACAATCGTAAACTACATAATCTAATAAAATCAATGAACTTTAGAATATAAGCTTCTATTGTATAACTTTTAACTACACTGTCGTTAAGAGTTACAGAACAGAGATCTTAAAAAAAGCATTTTAAGAAAAAGTAGACAAAAATTAACAAATAGTAAGAATAAATAATTGTAATAATGATAAAAAATAAATTCATTCGAAATAGAAGTGGTAAAATCTTTTTACCTAAGTGCTTTTTGCTTAGATTGCGGATGTGATTTGTAACCGTTGGGCACCGGGTTGGGTAGTAGACGACCGCGGCCGATCGTGACAGCTTGCTCGAAGCTTAACGGATGATGACTCGACTGCACAGAAGGTGGCATGTGCGACGGCGGATGTGGATGCTGTAGAACATGACTGAATACAGGTTCCACGTGGGTCAGTCCACTCGGTGTCACGCCATGCGGTTCATGAGTAGGCGAGGCATTCAGCTTGGGGAAGTTGATGTTGATCAGTTTCAACTGTAGGGTCGATGGCTTGTTCGGCGTTGGGGGCAGCCGGCGACCTTGGCCTCTTCTTGCGACCAGCATCGGATAGCTGTGTTGATGCGGATGATGGCGATGATGACGTGGACGATCACTGCCTATCGGGCTCGGGCTCCTCGAACGCTGCTCCAGATTCGTCGTGCCATAATGGCCACGTTCGATCCTGTGAACCGGACTTGGCGACCTGGCCGGACTCATTGACGCGCTCCGTGGACCTAATAATTACGCTTATTAAAATCTTCTGTCTGTACTGTGTACGCATGGCACAATTGTTGCGGCGGGGCTTTTTCGATACACGGTGCAAAGATTGCTCGACAAGTAACTCGTAAGCATGTGTTGAAAAGCCATTAGGAATCCGATACGGATATTGGGGACAATTTTCGAATATTACCAATTTTCAATATTACTGATCGTTCGATTTTCTAATTAAAGGACTTACGATGAAATCAAATTTATCTAGATTCAATTATTCGGTCTTTGTGCGAAATTCGAAGAGCTCGATTTATCGGAAAGGATTCAGGATTGACGAATAAATGACTATTAATATAATGTAGCTCTATTAATATTGATTAACCCTTTAGGATTAATTATAATTTCTTGTTCAAAGAAAAATATCAATTATATATTTATTAAATGTGTAGTAATGAAGACTTAATAGTGGAAAATTTAATAATGGAATATATTTCTGTAATATTTTTCTTATTTCTACATTTTGCGAAATTAATCATTATAACTCAGAATATAATTTTTGAAAATTAATAAAAAAATACCAAATATATGTACTAGTTATCTTGAAATTATCAAATCTGAAGGAGGATTAATGCAATATGCTTGTAATATTTTGTATTTGTAATGCTGTAAAATCATTCGAATCACAGTATAATTAATACAAATACATATCGGTGCTTTAAACATTAACTGTGTTCAAATTCTATGAGGCATCTAACGTAGCATGTGCATACATTCTACGATATTAATTATTAAATTACGGATGCCTTATATATATATATATATATATATATATATATATATATATATATCAATAATCGTGATAATTTTATAACAGTTGCGTTATCTTAACAGTGTGCAAAATTCTCTATCTTTCTAATTCTTGCAGACAAACTAAATTATGTTCAATATAGCATTTTATAATTTATATCGTTTCGCCCGAACGCCATTTATGAATTCATTCGTGATACATTCCCATACATTCCCATACGCGATAATGAAGGAAATTGATTTAAGCGATTATAATGATTATAATTTCATATGGAATTTCATGTAACACTACAGAACATAATTTAACGAAATGCGACGACTAATGATTGAAAAAGTTATGAACAACGCGTACAAAATCCGCTTAGATGACTTTTTGTTTATCATTTAATTGTTTATCAATTCTAAAGATGATGTTTTTGCTTTATATCATGACTCGTATCAATCAAGTAGAATAGATCGTGAGGAGATACAAGAACGAAACAATATAATTATTTAAAAAGTAGAGTTTCAAACTAATTAAACACGTTGATGTATAAAAACACGATTAACATATAAATGTTGTCTTTTAAACCCGTATTAACTATTTATAAAATAAGATTTGTGGATTGTATTTAAGAATTGAACACACTATGAAAATAATTACACATTAACATATTAATATATTATAACAACGATCCAATATACTACCTACAACGATCGATTAGTCAATTTTCTTGATTGATTAAAGATTTACTGGACAATGGCGTTTCTAATGTAAAAAGCATCGAGTAACAACCAGAAAAGAAACGTTTTTGATGAAAACGTGTTGAATATTGATACTATATTAGTGTTGTACACATTAATTGTTTGAAAACTTCTACTGCGTTGACATTTCGTGATGTCTTTTACATGTGTTTGTGTGTGAGTATACGTGTGAATGCATATCATTCATAAAACGGAACGAAGAAACAGTGAAAGCTAAACGATCATATTGATTATGTAGTAACATCATAATTGCAATTGTCGTGGAGACAAGGGAATGAAGAAGAGGAGAGTTGTGAAAGAATTACCATCGTCGTAATAGTCGCAGTGGTCGTAATAGTCTGTGTAGACGCATAACAGAATGAAGAAACGTATTACATCGAGTATCACACAGAGCTTTTCTGCCTCGAGTAAAATCAACATTATAGCAACATTCATGTTTTTTATAAAACCGTGACCACGAACTCTCTTTCGTTGCTTCCGCTGAACGCCAA
>Ga0157363_1005797_pt1 | contig 11573 bp, 8 predicted proteins | sample AttsexASBM1_FD_111477 | JGI IMG/M metagenome (GOLD analysis project Ga0157363, IMG submission 111477) | Fungus gardens microbial communities from leaf cutter ant in Ribeirão Preto, State of São Paulo, Brazil - Atta sexdens ASBM1 | ecosystem: Host-associated > Fungi > Mycelium > Unclassified ...
AATGATTTTTTGAATCTCTGCTTCGGTGGTAATCAGAGGAGGGCAGAAAGCGATCGCATCACCAATATTGCGGGTGATGAATCCATGGTGCTGGGCTCGTTGGGCCAGATAGGCCCCAATTTTTCCCGGAATATCGAAGCGGGCCTTGGTGGCCTTGTCCGAAACAAGTTCAACCGCTGCAATCAGGCCTTGGCCTCTCACTTCACCAACCAGTGGATGATCGAGGTAGCAGCTTAGTTTCTCATGTAACAAAGCCCCCATCTCTGAGGCCCGGGCGACAAGGTTTTCTTCCTGAATAATTCGAATGTTTTCCAGTGAAACAGCAGATGCAACGGGATGGCCACTTGCGGTGAAACCGTGCCCTAAGGTACCAATCTGGTGAGATTGATCTGCAATTGGGCCGAAGATGCGTTCGTTGATCAGCACCGCAGCGATAGGCTGATAGCTCGAGGAGAGCTGCTTCGACACGAGCATGGCATCAGGATAGATATCGAAGGTCTCACATCCGAACATGGAGCCCGTGCGGCCGAAACCGCAAATTACCTCGTCAGCCACCAAGAGAATATCGTACTTACGGCAGACTGCTTGAACCTTCTGCCAGTACGTCCGAGGCGGAACCAGTACGCCGCCCGCCCCCATTAGGGGCTCACCGAAGAAGGCTGCAATGGTATCGGCGCCTTCACGAAGAATCAGTTCTTCCAGCTCTTGGGCGAGCCGGTCGGCATATTGCTCCTCAGTTTCACCAGGCAGGCCGTAGCGATAGTAGTGGGGGCAGCTCACATGCGACACCGGGGCAAGCGGCAAATCGAAGCCTCGATGGTTGTTGGGAAGACCCGTAAGACTGGCACTCATCACGGTGACGCCATGGTAGGCGTTCAGCCTGCTGATCAACTTCTTCTTTTGAGGTTTGCCCAAAGCGTTGTTACGGTACCAGATGAGCTTGACGATTGTATCGTTGGCTTCTGAGCCTGAGTTCGTGAAGAACACTTTGCTCATTGGTACAGGAGCTAGATCAAGCAGTTTTCGGGCAAGCTGGGTGCTTGGAGCATGCGCCTTCCCATTGAAGGTATGGTAGAACGGCAATGTTCCAAGCTGTGCTTCTGCCGCCTTGATCAAGCGGTGCTCACTGAACCCTAAAGCTACGCTCCAAAGTCCTGACATCGCTTCGATGTATTCCTTGCCTTCCGAGTCGTAAACGTAGATACCTTGACCGCGCTCAATCATCAAAGGCCCAAGCTCTTGATGTTTACGGGCATCGGTATATGGATGCAAAACGCTCATCACATCTGCATCAGCTAGTGCGCGGGAGTTGTCGTTCATGGTTTGCGCTCGCGAAGCACCGGGATAGCGCGCTGTCCCGGTGCATAAATAGCTCAGTTGAATGGCAGCGGGGGAGTAGCTAGACCTTCTAGGTTCATCAGCACTTCAGCCCCACCGTCTACGATGAGATCTGTCCCGTTGATCCAAAATCCTTTTGAATCGAGCATCAACAGGATAGCGTCGGCAATTTCCTCTGGATAGGCGTCACGGCCCCCAGCCTGCTGCTTGAAATTCTGAAGCAGCTCGTCACCCATGGTGTCATAGAAGTCGGCCAGGATCGGAGTGCAAACAGCACCAGGACTGATCGAGTTCACACGTACGCCCCGGTGACGTTGGTTGCTGGCAATCAGCATGGTGTAGAGGATGACCAGCTCTTTCGTAAAATCATAACTGGTCACGGCATCCATCTTGAGCTCCTGGAAGGCTTCCAGGCATTCGCGCCAGTCTCCAAGGGTCAGCATGCGCTCACTGAGCGATTTGCGTTTTCTCCAACCGGCTCCAGCGGTGGAGGCAACGTTGACGACCGACGCCTTGCCAGCGAGTTTGGGCAGGAGGCTGTTGGTCAGGTACCGTAAACCCAAGAAGTTGACTTTGAATACGATGTCAGCTGGCAAGCTACCCGGTACGCCAGCGATGTTCGCCAAGCCATCAATTGGCTGAGTAATATCCAACATGGCTTGGTCAATGGAGCTCGGATTGGACAGGTCACACAGAATAAATTGGCTGCAGTTATCATGCGCCGGCTTCACGTCTAAACCGATGACGTATGCTCCAGCCTCCTTGAGTGCAGCAGCGGTCGCTTGGCCAACCCCTGAGGAGACGCCGGTTACTACGATTCGTTTGTCAGAGAACGACATGTTGGCATTCCTTAGGCAGCTTTGAAGCGAATGGGGAGAGAGGCGATACCGTTGATGAAACGCGAGGGAATGAGTTCAGGAGCACTGGTCAACTCAATATCCTTCAGCTGCTTCAAAGTTTCAGCAAGCAGGAATGGAAGCTCCAGGCGGGCGAGGTGGGCGCCCAAACAGGTATGACGACCGCCACCCCCGAAACCCAAGTGTGGATTGGGGGATCTCAGTACGTTGAACTCGTAAGGGTTTTCGAACTTGGTGGCATCACGGTTTGCCGAGTTGTACCACATGACCACCTTGTCGCCTTCGGCGATACGTTGGCCATTGATCTCGGTGTCGCGGGAGGCGGTACGGCGCATGTGCATCACCGGGCTGACCCAGCGCACAAGCTCTTCGAAACCGGTAGGTGCAACGCCTGCTGGATCTTTGGCCCAGATCCTCATCTGCTCAGGAAATTGCAGGAAGCATTTCATGGCATGGGCGCCGACGGTGCCAGTGGTCTCCATACCAGCAGTAACCAACAGTTGGAAGAAGTACCCAGCTTCGACGTCATCGAGTTTCTTACCTTCGACTTCCGTGGTTAGGATCATCGAAAGGAGGTCATCACCCGGGTTTTTGCGTTTTTCGGCAGCCAGATAGCGGCCGTACTCGTTGAGTTCTGCAAATGCCCCAGTGATAGCTTCTACAGCATTCGCGCCCAAGGCATCGCCGGCCAGTGCAGTGACAGTCAACTCATGCAGGCGACGACGGTTTTCCTTGGGAGCCCCGAGAAAGTCACAAACTACTTCTACAGGGAAGGCCTGCGCGACATCTTTGGCGTAGTCACACTCGCCGCGTTCCTTAACGCTAGCGACAACGGAGACAGCATACTGCTTTGCAACCTCCGACATTTTGCTGACACCCTGTGGTGAAAACGCACGAGCCACGACTTGTCGAAGCTTGAAGTGGCGCGGAGCATCCATGTTGAGGAACCAGCCTTCCTGGTGCGCCTCTTCGATGGACTGATCGCCCACGATGGTACCTTCGCCACTGATAAACGTTTTCGCATCACCACTAACGGCGACGACGTCATCGTAGCGAACGACCGACCAGAAACCTTTGCAGCCATATTCTGCAGAACCTTCTGGGAAATCGTGCCAGCTGACAGGTTTTTCGTCACGCAGGGCAGCGAAAGCTTCTTCGCGATCCGAGCGTTTCCAAAATTCCATATCCGCCAGATTGATCTTATCGATATGGCTCATGAGCTTTTACCCACAAAATTTAGTTGTTATTAGACGTTGTGATATTTGACGCCAGGCAGGACGCAGAGCATTTCGAACAACAGGTTTGCGCCCAGCAAGGAGGTATTGCCGGAGCTGTCGTATGGGGGCGAGATCTCCACAACGTCACCACCGATGACATTCAGGCCTTTACACCCACGAATGATTTGCTGCCCTTGGTAAGCGGTGAGGCCACCGATTTCCGGAGTACCGGTGCCAGGTGCTACCGAGGGGTCGAGACCATCGATATCGAAAGAGATGTACACCTTCGTATCACCGATTTTGTCCCTGATCGATTCCATCAACGGAGCCAGTGATACACCTTGGCATTCGTCAGAGGTCACTACCGTGAAGCCCTTGCTACGCGACCAGTTGAAATCATCTGGCGAGTAGCCGGTACCACGCAGACCAATCTGGAAGGTTAGATTTGGATTGATCAAGCCGTCTTCATAGGCACGACGGAAGGTGGTGCCGTGAGCGATCTTCTCGCCGAACATGTGCTCACCTACGTCAGCGTGCGCATCGATATGGATCAGCGCCACAGGCCCATGCTTCTTCGCGATAGACTGTAGAATGGGATAGGTGATCGTGTGATCGCCACCCAGCGTAAGGGGTGCGACATCATTTTCCAAAATGGTGTCGTAGGCTTCTTCAATCCGCTTTACGGCATCAGGAAGGTTGAAGGTGTTGATAGCTACGTCACCGATATCTGCAACCTGAAGACTCTCAAACGGAGCCGCACCAGTTGCCAGATTGAAAGGGCGCAGCAGGGAGGACTCTGCTCGAATACTGCGTGGCCCCATCCGGGTACCTGAACGATTGGACGCGCCGATATCCAATGGCACGCCAACAAAGCACGCATCGAGCCCAGCAGTGCTTTTGGCTTCAGGCAGGCGCATCATGGTTGGGATACCGCCGAAGCGGGGCATTTGGTTGCCACCAAGGGGTTGATTGAAACTCATGGTCTCATCTCCTGTTCTGAGGAAACCTAGTCAGCTCTGCTGGCTAGGCACATGAATCACCAAGCCGTCCATCTCCGGGGTAATACGGAGTTGGCAGGAGAGGCGGCTTGAGGCGTTAGGCTCAAATGCGTACTCGAGCATATCGCTCTCCATAACCTCGGCGGCCTGGAGCTTCTCTTTCCACTCATCGGAGATGTAGACATGGCAGGTGGCGCAAGCGCATGCGCCACCGCAGTCAGCATCAATGCCTTTCACCATGTTGTTAACTGCCGCCTCCATCACGGTACCGCCGACTTTTGCGTCGACTTCCACGGAGGAGCCATCAGGCTGCACGAAAGTGATCTTGACCATTTTTATTATCTCGGCTCGGTAGAGTTGTCAGGCCTTGAGTGCGCCGGCCAGGCGGGAAAGTCCGGTTTCCAGGATTTCGTCAGTGATAGTTAGGGGAGCGGATACTCGGATGGTGTTGCCGTAATAGCCGCACGGCAGCAGCAATAGCCCCAACTCTTTTGCTTTGGCGGCAATACGGTTGGTTATGTCTGCATCCGGAATGCGAGTACCGGGCTCGCGCACGGTCTCGTATGCGACCAATGCTCCGAGGCCGCGAATGTCGCCCAGTGGCAAGACGCCGGCAGTGCCTTTGAGGTCGGTCAGGAACGAGTGAATTTTCTGACCGATCGCATTGGCCCGGGCCAGCAAGCCCTCACTCTCGATTACGTCCAGGACAGCATTTGCAGCAGCGCAGGCAAGTGGGTTGCCGGCGAAAGTGCCACCCAGGAAGCCCGGAGGAGGAGCATCGATTACTTCGCTACGGCCGATCAGGCCGGACAGCGGCAGACCGCCACCCATCGCCTTACCAATAGCGATCAGATCGGGTTGGACGCCAGCGTGTTCAGTAGCGAAGAATTTGCCGGTGCGAGCGAAGCCGGACTGCACTTCGTCCACGACAAAGCAGATGCCATGGTCGTCGCAAATCTTGCGCAAGGCCTGCATGAAGAGCGGCGAGGCTTGATAGAAACCACCTTCACCTTGCACGGGCTCAATGACAATGGCTGCAACCTGATCTGGTGAGATGGTTGCGCGGAACAGGTGATCGAGAGCTTTCAGGCTGTCCTGCTCAGACGTGCCATGGTGCTCAATCGGGAACGGAACCTGATACACACCTGCTTGGGATGGAGTCACGCCAGTACGCAGCGGCTGCACCTTGCCGGTCATCGCCAGCGCGAGCTGAGTACGGCCATGGAAGGAACCCGTGAAGGTCACTACGCCTTGGCGACCGGTATAATAACGTGCGACTTTTACCGCGTTTTCAGTCGCTTCTGCACCGGTGGTGAACAGCGTGGCCTTGGCGTCTGAAATAGGTGCCAGCTCAATCAAACGCTCGCACAGGCGCACGTAGGGTTCGCACGACAGCACTGGGAAACCGATGTGCGCGTAGCTCTTGAGCTGGGCTTCAATAGCCTCGACTACTTTCGGGTGAAGGTTGCCGGTATTGTTGACGGCGATGCCGGATGCGAAGTCCACGTAGTGGTTGCCTTCGACATCCCAGATTTCGCTACCAGCAGCCTTTTTTACGAAAACTGGGAGAGCAGTTGCAGCGCCGCGTGGAAGCGCTTTATCGCGACGGGCCAGAAGTTCTTTGTTATTCATGTTCATACTTCTCAGTTCAAGACGTCAGAGCGCCATACCATCATTTTTTCGACTTGCAGCTCGTGCATGGTGTAGGGAATGCCGCCCACGCCATGGCCTGAGTGACGGGCACCGGCGAATGGCATCCAATCCACACGGAAGAGTGTGTTTTCGTTGACCATCACTGCGGTACCGTCGAGGTGCTTGAAGCAGTACAGGGCGGTATCTACGTTCTGGGTGAAAACGGCGGCCTGGAAGGAGAAATCAAGAGCGTTCGCTTCCGTCAATGCCGCATCAATGTCGTCGAAGCTGGAGACGCAGATGACTGGCCCGAAAACCTCTTTGCGCATCACGTTCGATTTTTCCGAAGGATTCAGCAGCACTGTCGGGGCATAGCAGCTATCGCTGATTTTCTTGCCGCCACAGATCAGCTCTGCACCTTGCGCAACCGCCTCTTGAACCCATTCGTGGATACGGTTGTTTTCCTGGTGCGAGATGATCGGCCCGATATCTGTGGTTTCCAGCACCGGATCACCCACGGACATCTTCTCGGCCGCTGCGGCCAGGCGCTCTGCAACCTCACGAGCGACTCGACGATCAGCGAATACCCGCTGTACCGAAACGCACGCTTGGCCTGCGTGCCAGAAGCCACCGCGAGCAAGGCGCGGAATTGCCATAGGCAGGTCAGCGTCATGAGCGACGATCACAGGGGCTACACCACCATGCTCTAGAGCGCAGCGAGTACCAGGTGCGAGTTTGGAGCGCAGCATCCAGCCAACTGCAGCGGAGCCGATGAACGAAAGGAAGCCTACGCGTGGGTCGGCAACCATTTTGCTAGTCTGCTCATTGGTGGCAGGCAGAACAATCTGAGCCCACTCTTTTGGCAGTCCGGCTTCGTGCAGAATCTCGATGAAGGCGTAGCCGCTCAGTGGAGTCTTGGCCGCAGGCTTGATGATTACCGGAGCACCGACCGCCACCGCAGGAGCTGCTTGGTGAACCACCAGGTTAAATGGGTGGTTGAAGGCACTGACGCCCAGGACTACGCCGATTGGCTCTGGCTGAGTGAACGCAATGCGCCCTTGGGAGGTGGCGTTCAGATCCATCGGGATTACAGAGCCAGATTTGGTGCGAAGCTCTTCCACACAGATGTGCAGGCAATCAACGCCACGGTCGACTTCGATCAGAGCATCTTTGTAGGGTTTGCCGCACTCCTGAGCTACCAGGCGAGCGAGCTCCTCACGGCGACCGGCGATGATGGTCGCCGCCTTCTTGAGGACTTCGATCCGCTTGGCTTTTTTCAGCCAGCCATTGCGATCACGGTACAGGGCGTGCGCAGTGGACAGCGCTTGTTCGATTTGCTCGTCGCTTGAAACAGGGAGTTCTGCCAGCAACGCACCGTCAAATGGTGCATTGACCTTGATTGTCTGTGTCATAACGTTCTTCCAGTTTTCAGGTTGAGATGCGTTAGCCGGCGAGAAGCGACTTAAGCTCTACGGTCGAGTCCGAAACACTTGCAGGTGCAGGGCTGGAACCTGTGGTAATCAGCTTGCGGGCAACCATGTGGTCACCAGCGGAGTTGATGCTTTCCACAGCGATCAACTTGCCTTCCCGATAGTGGAAGACGCTGAATTTCTTCTCTTCCGTTGAGCCACGCACCACCAGCTCATCAGTACCCAATGGCAGGCCCACGGTTTGAAGTTTGATTTCGCCCTGATCCGACCAGAACCAAGGGGCCGCGTTATAGGCGGACGCGGTACCGAGGATGCTGGCAGCCGCCACCTTTGCCTGGTCGATGGCGTTCTGTACGGACTCAAGGCGGAACCTGCCATTGGCGAAGGCATTAGGGTGGTTAGTGCAGTCGCCAGCGGAGACGATGTGGGGGTCGGAGGTCACTGCAAATTCGTCGACCAAGATCCCGTTATCGCAGTCCAAGCCAGCGAGCTCTGCGAGTTCAACGTTGGGGAGGGCACCCACCCCGACGAGGATCAAGTCGCAAGGGATCTGATCACCGCTCTGGAGTGAAACACCCTGGGCGCGATCTACACCCTCAATCCGCTCAATGCGAGCATCGGTGATGATTCGCACGCCGATGCTCTCGTGGTAGGCCTTGAAGAAGTCCGAGCTCACCGTCGAAACAGCACGGCCCATCAGACGTGGCGCATACTCGAGTACGGTCACCGTCTTGCCGAGACCAGCGGCGCAAGCGGCGACCTCCAAGCCGATGAACCCCCCACCGACGATGACTATGTTCTGGTGCTTCTGGATGTCATCACGCAGATCAGCAGCGTGAAGGAACGACCGCAGAGCATGAACGCCTGGCAGATCGGCACCCTGCAGATCCAGTGGGCGCGGGCGAGTACCAGTGGTGATCGCCAGCTTGTCGTACTGCAGCGTTATACCGCTTTCGGTCACAACGGTCTTGGATTGGCGGTCGATCCGCTCAACCTTGTCGCCCTTGATCAATTCAATACGGTTGTCCGCATAGAAGTTGTCTGGGCGAAGCTGAATGGAGGTCTCGTCAGCCAGGTTCTTCAGGTAAGCCTTGGACAGCGGCGGCCGCTGGTAAGGAATGTTGTTTTCGTCACCGATGATGGTGACGCTACCCTCAAAGCCGGCCTGACGAAGCGAGGCTGCGACTTGGAAGCCGGCTTGGCCGGCTCCCACGATTACAACGTTATCGACACTCATGGCGTCGCCTCTCAATACTTGATCCAGGTGGTTTTCAGGGACGAGTATTTTTCGAATGCATGGAGCGAGTTATCGCGACCGTTGCCCGACTGTTTCACCCCGCCGAATGGCACCAGGGGGGAGATCATGTCCACGGTGTTGACGGTCACTGTCCCTGCGTTCAGAGCTTCAGCGACACGGTGGGCGCGAGAGAGGTTGGAGGTGAACACCGAAGCCATCAGGCCGTAGATCGAGTCGTTCGCGATCTCGATGGCTTCTGCTTCAGTCTTGAACTTGATGATGCTCAGAACTGGGCCAAAGATTTCCTCTTTGGCGATGCGCATCTCATTGGTCACACCCGTGAAGATGGTCGGGCGGATGAAGTTGGAACTACCATTGATGGTGATCTGCTCACCACCGTAGGCCAGGGTGGCTTCAGCCTTGCCAGTTTCAACGTAACGCATGACGCGCTGGGTGTGAATGTCCTCGACCATAGCGCCCATCAACGCATTAGGATCCAGCGGATCGGCCGGCTCGTAGCCCTCGGCGTACTTAATGACCTTGGCGACGAAATCGTCGTGGATGCTCTCTTCAACCAGCAAACGGGTAGGGGAGGAGCAGACTTCGCCTTGGTTGTAGAAGACTCGGGCAGCGAGTTCGGCGGCTTGTTCGAGGTTTTCGGTATCGGCGAAGACGATGTTCGGGCTCTTACCACCGCATTCCAGCCAAACCAGCTTCATGTTGGATTCAGCGGAATACTTCAGGAAGTATTTGCCGACCTCAGTCGAGCCGGTGAAGGCCAAGCAGGCCACGTCCATGTGTAGGCCGAGAGGTGCACCTACGGTTTCACCGAAGCCAGTCACTACGTTGAACACGCCGTCTGGTACGCCCGCAGCTTTGACCAGTTCTGCAAGCTTGATGGCGGTGAGGGAGGATTGCTCAGCGGGCTTGAGAACTACCGAGTTGCCCATTGCCAGCGCAGGGACACATTTCCAAATGGCCATGTCCAGCGGGAAGTTCCACGGCACAACGCAGGCGACAACCCCAAGCGCCTCGCGACGGATCAGTGCCAGGTCACCCTGGGCAGTCGGCGCTACCTCGTCGTAAAGCTTATCTACTGCTTCGGCAACCCACTGTACGTAGCCGCCCAGCTCCGGCATCTCGTAGGCGTAAGACACCTCGACAGGTTTGCCCATGTCGAGAGACTCGAGCAGGGAGAGCTCTTCCATGTTTTCCTGGATGAGCGCAGCCAGTTTAAGCAGGACATTTTTGCGTTCGGTAGGAGAGCGTTTGGCCCAGACACCGCTCTCGAAACGATGCTTGGCAATCGAAACGGCCAGATCCACGTCTGCCCGGTCGCATTCGGCGATCTGGGCAATTTCTTTCCCGGTTGCAGGGTTGATGCAAGGGAAGGTTTTACCTGAGATCGAGTCAACGTACTTCCCATCGATGAAGGCCCTCCCTTCAGGTTGCAGGCCAGCAACTTTGGTTTGCCAAAACTCAATAGAGCGATTCATCGACTCAGTACCTCCGGGTTTTTGTTGGTGCTCCACCCTGGTTTACTGTCTGGTTACGCAGGACGCAGGCAGAGGAGGAGCGTTTTGAAATCTTTATAACACGACAGTTGTTTTAAAAAAAAGACCTTTGGTCAGCGCGACCATCTGTCACACCTTGAATTGCGACATTAGGGTTTGCTGATGGGTGGCCAAGCTGTTCAGAGACTGGCTGATCTGAGCCGACTCATCTGCTTGATTCGTAAGCGATTCCGTTACCTGGCGCACATTGGCAACGTTCCTATTGATCTCCTCGGCAACCGAGCTCTGCTCCTCGGCGGCCGTTGCGATCTGCAGGTTCATGTCGTTGATGACTCTCACTGCATCGCTGATACGGGTGAGGGCGGAAAGTGCCACCGTGGCTTGCTCTGCAGTGCCTTGCACGTCGGAATGGCTTTTGCCGATTGAGCCAACCACCGCACGAGTACCTGCCTGGAGGTTCTCGATGACTTCTCGTATTTGCTCAACTGATTCTTGGGTTCGGCGGGCCAGGCTCCTGACCTCATCCGCGACCACGGCAAATCCCCTCCCGGCATCGCCAGCGCGAGCAGCTTCAATGGCCGCGTTCAAGGCAAGCAGATTGGTTTGTTCCGCGATGGACTTGATGACGTCCAGTACCGTGCCGATTTGCTCGCTGCTGTTGGACAGGCTTTCTACCTGCGACATGGCTTGAGTCATCTCGCTGGCAAGGTAAGCGATTCGCTGTGAAGTCGAATTAATCACTTCCAGGCCGGCCTTGGCAGCTGACTCAGCATCTTGAGCTGCATTCGCTGCTTGTGAGGCACTCCGAGCAACATCCTGGGCCGTTGCGCTCATCTCATGTGATGCAGTGGCCACTTGGTCGATCTCTCGATACTGGTGTTGCATGCCATCACTGGTGCTTGCGGCGATATTGGAGGCGCGGTGTGCCGTTTCGCGGGCTTCCAGCACCGAGGATTTCACCTGGGCGACAATTGGCTGAAGCTTGTCTAGGAACATGTTGAACCAAGAAGACAGCTCTCCTAGCTCATCATTCTGTCGCTTGGGTAGCCGTTGGGTCAGATCACCCTCGCCACTGGCGATATCTTTAAGCAGTAACGACACATTGCCGATGGGGTGTGTGACGCGTCGTGCCATGATGCCCATCAGAATCAAGCCGACTAGAGCCGCAGCTAGACCAGCGAGGAAATTGTTGCGCTGCGATGTCTTTGCTTGCTGGTCGAGTTCTCCTTCGAGGGCGCGAGAAGGTTCGAACAGCATGGATGTCGGAATTTCGATCACGACCAGCCACGGTTTGCTCTCAGGGATGGGCGAGAACCGACTGACGATCCTCAGCGCCTCATCCGCTCGAAT
>Ga0157363_1005798_pt1 | contig 11572 bp, 4 predicted proteins | sample AttsexASBM1_FD_111477 | JGI IMG/M metagenome (GOLD analysis project Ga0157363, IMG submission 111477) | Fungus gardens microbial communities from leaf cutter ant in Ribeirão Preto, State of São Paulo, Brazil - Atta sexdens ASBM1 | ecosystem: Host-associated > Fungi > Mycelium > Unclassified ...
AACAGAAATTCCTTTTTTATCTGTTTAGGATCGCGATATTTATCCAGATAAATATTAAAGGGTTCCTTCAAAGGAAACCACGTTTGCTTTTTTATGTATGGTTTAGGGAAATTGTATCGAAATATTGGTACTTTCATTTTTAAAGTATTGTAATAAAATTCCTTTAACGAGTGATCCCAATCTGACTGGAAGAATGCCAAACCAGCAGGAGTCAATTGGTCCTGATATTTTCTGTAAAAGTCCAGCGTTCTCCAGTTACGCTCCTCCAGATTTAAGCAGGGCTTAGCTTTCTTGTATTCCGAAAAATCTATGCTACGGTTCTGCTTGTAAAGCACAAAGATGTATCTGCAGTAGCCAATGCCATATGGCGCTATTGGTTGCAGATAATCCACTAACTCCTCTCCTTCTTTCAAACGATTCCCAGGAATATTGCCGATGAACCAGTGACAATATTCATTGTTGTTGCTGGTCAAGTTACCATCTGGCGTACACATTATCAGGCTCCACAGTGTTCCATCCTCTGCATCGTATGTTACATCAGGTGCCTTAGAAGCCTCATTTGGTTTGATCACATTACCAGTGTAAACCTTTGCCAGCTTGTCATCCTCTAAATCATAGCTTATGTTCAGTGGAACTACTGGCATGAAGTAAGCGTCTCCATACAGATCATTGTAAATGCCATAGTGCTTCGCTATTCTGTGAATGTGAGAGGGCCCATCGATTTGTAGCCAATCCTCTTTCACTGTCTTTAGATCCACCAACAGCTTCCTGGCGCGCGACGATTTCTCGAGCTCGGCATTGTTCCTGCATGCTATGATCGCATTCATCCAATCACTCGTTATCGAGCGTCTGGTGGTCTTGGTCACCAGATAACCAATGTTCACCTTGAAATCCAAAGTCGGGTCTTCTTGATTCAGTTCCTCGAGACGTTGCTTCAAGGTACGGGCGATCGTTGGCGATTTTCCTCGTATCCGATGGCCGTGACGAACATGCTGGCCCTTCGGAATAAAGTCGCTGGCGAGACAGCGCAAAAGCTTAACAGACATGTCGCGATAGTCTGTACACACACTCGTGTCCGACGCGAGCTAAATGCTCAATACATTCTGTTATTTATTAACGTTGATGAAAACCTTCCTTTTAGAAGTGGTTTCTACCGATCGGTGGGAATTATGTGCCTTTGACTTCTTGAAATTATACAATGTTTGGATGACGTTCTTGATGTTTGGTCGATTTTTTGAATAATTTTATCCAACTTTTGATATAATCAAATATAATTAAATATAATATTGACGAAAATCCAAAAGAAAAAACTAGATCAAACTAGAGATCTTCTAGGTTAGACCAGAATGAGGTTAGAATCTAGATTATGTGCAACTGCACTTTTAAGCTGCAATTACACCTATATGTTCTTTCAAAGATTCTATTAGAGAGTCGATTGTGTATCTTGAGGTAAAATTACAAAAGTGAGCAGATTCATTTAGATATTGAGCAATTAAATGAATATTCTAATAACGCTGGCGAACGTTGTAAGTGCCAAATGAAATACATTCTGATCTGACATTATATCAGACCTGACATTATCATCTATCGATATTCGACTTATCGATCAAGAACTCACGATCGGTTAGTAGATGGTGCTGTCAGAATTTTTCGAAAAACAGCAAAGAAAACGAGACCACTCACCACCCAGTTGCACAGGTCGTACTCGCACGTCGCACTCCGGTGAACTCCGGTGAACTCCGGTGCACGGTAGTGGTTCTTATCATCTCTGATTTGCTCTGATTGTCTCTCAGTTGCTGTCAGTGTGGCCACGATGCCCGTTACTTCGTCACGTCGCCGACCGCTATGTTTGCCTTTCACGCCTTAAAGTCTCGCTCGCGATGCGTTAACGTTGTCGCGCGAATCGGACGTCCGTACGATCCCGACCGATTCGTTCTCCATGTCGCACGTGCGTCCCGTCGGCTTAAGATTGATTTACGATAACGCGACGGGAATGAGCTGTCCGTGGGGAACGGCGGTGCGGGACATGGTTGGTTTTTGACAGGGATTCCCCGATGCGCGACTGCGAGTTTCCTCGCGAGAACGGGCGAGCCTGGATATCCTGGATTCCCGTTGCTACTGAATTCAGCATTCTACCGTCGGCGTGAGTGAGCGAATATAGAAATTTTTCGATATCGCGCTGCTGATTACTGTTTTCCAGTCGTGTTTTGATCTTTTAGAGCGTGCCGCAATGCCGATGGCAGCGAGAGGAACTTCGAGCAGTAATCCATCTGTAAAAATGGTACGTCTCTCCCTTCTCTTTATAAGCCTTTGTTTTTCCGTGAATGAACTTGTAATTCGGTTAATGAATTAGTTCTTGATTAATTCTAGTACCTACGCACGGTGGTTTTTGGTTCTTTACATTATTAGTCATTCCCTGTTAATTTTCATAATTTTTACAAGTATACTAAAATTATTAAGTTCTTATATATAACTTACTTTCATATCTTTAGAAAGTTAGTATTTATGTATTTAAAAAAAAAGAAAAAACATTAAGTGTTCCTAGTTCAAAAGAAAAAAATTTACAAGAGTGAAAGATCCGCGCGCGCGCGTGTGTGTGTGTGTGTGTGTGTGTGTGTGTGTGTGTATATAGTATAAAAGCTTCAAAAGTAAAGATACCTTATTGATTAACTCAATCGAAATTAGGAATTCCTATATATTCTTAGAATGTTACTTGAACATTATTTGACATTCATATAACGTTTTAAGAATATTGTATTTTATAGGGTTAAAGTTCTTATTATATCAAATCAAAGATATATTCTGAAAAGTTGAGGTTTATACTATTTTGACAGTTATATTTCTTATATCGAAAAAGCTGATTGTATTAATTGAAATTCTGATAGATTCAATTTCTGATATTAAATTATAAAGATTTACTATTAGATATCAAAGAAGCAATGGCAACCCAATCTTTTGAATTAAATAACATTTTGTTATTTTTAACTTCTATGTATATCAACATGTAAATCCATCTATTTTTGTAATTAGTTTCAAAGTCCATATTAACATATAATAAATAATTAATTAAATCTGAGTCAAATTTAATAAATTTTCTTGAATTAAATTGTTTAACTCCACTGTTTAGTTATTTATAAATTAATGATAATACATATTGAATAAGAGCAGTGATAATGAATAGAAATTATTATAAATAACTAAAATTGGATATAATTTGACATTATGAGTTTAACAATCGTGTGCAAATCAGACACTTTTTATCAAGCTTCTTCTAATCAAGATAATCAGAAATTTAATTATGATAAATAATTAGATTTTTAATTAATATAATTTAGGCTGCCATTTGTTTGTGGCCTCTTGTTTTTTTTCTCAGTGTATTGCTATGAATAGCAATATAAAATGCAATATAAAATGTATACCAAATATAAGGCATCAATTCTTGTTATACTTACATATTTGTAAATTAAATCTATAAAAATTAAATTAATACAGAATTGATAGAGAAAAAGAATGTTAGTTCTCAAGATTGTATAATAGTTGCATTGCATGAAATTTCAATGCATGATGGTTTTTAAAGACTTTTTCAACTTCCAGTATATAAGAGACAAGTAAGCAGCGAAAACTGTAAATATGTCGGCTTGATTGCCTGTGCAAGATGAGATTCAATAAGCAGGAGCTATTGACTCTGGCTACACAGCCTTCGCAAAAATTCGAGAAAGAGGGTATCCTGTACGTAAGAGAACGGCAAGAAGGCTTCTTTCGCAGGACGGAAAGTGAGTTCTTGGAACGTCCATAAACGCAATAAATACCTCTTCAAATTATAAGATCAATTATAGCGATGGAATTTATCTTGGCGAATGATTACCGATGCATGATTATTCTTTGTTCACGGCTTGACGATAAATTTCTAAAAATTCTTCGTTTGATATTTGACGTAGAGACCTTTATAGAAGATCTTGCGATTCAGATTCAGATGTCGAACGTGTTAGACTATTATTACATTTGTCCGTTTTTGTGATACAACAAAATTTTTCAAATCTATTGATTGATGTAGGATAGAGAGATTTGAGAATTTTTCTGTCAATTAATACGCTTGAAGAATTTATCAAAAATGGACAAATATAATATTTAGCCTTATAAGTATTTACAAAAAAATGGCTGCATTTGGTTCTAGCTTTGTTTTAGTAATAAAAGAGACATGATTCATTAATGTCGTTCGAAGCCTTTTTATATTTATTGATTGGAATTGTTTGATATTTAAGTTCCCTTAATGATTTATTAAATATATATATATATATATATATATATATACCCTTAATGATTTATTAAATGTTACATTATGATAGAATATGTTGCACGAAAGAGATTTTATCGGCTCCCATGAATTGTTCTATTTGACTTATTCGATGCCCCATGACATCAGTGGAGAGACTGATAATTTATCCTGTTTCTCTGTTCTTTCATATTACGGCATGGCTTTGCACGAAGCAGACTATTTGTTTTGTCATACGTTGAATGACGTTAGTATTAGAAACTTCGCGAAGATATCAAGAATAGAGCGAATTTATTCGGTTAATTTAAAACTATAAGATGAGGTGGTACAATTCACAAGAAAGTAAAATTTGGAGATTTCCGAGGTTCAAGTTTGATAATTCTAATCTCATCATGTAGAGGGTATTAAAGAGTACCAAAATGAAAAAAGACCACCGAATTTGAAACTAAAAAAAATCTTAAGTCTGTTTTTTATCGATGAACTCTCTGAACTGATGTACTACAATACAATAAATCCAGTGCAATAAGTTCAAATAAAAATAAACATATAGTTTATTTCATTTTAACTTATCACACCGTGTAGTTCAAAGAATTTTTTAATAAAAAATAAACCTTTAATTTTGTTTAGAATTATATATTTGAAATTATATCATATTTGAAATTACCTTATCCTACATTATCTAAAATTCTATTCTAAATTAAATACATAAGATATTTGAGTAAAAAGTAAGTACTAAATGATGTTTTAATATTACGAGCCAGAAATGTTCTAATAACAGAATGAGAATTCGTAAAAAAATAAAATCAAATGAATTATTTAAAAATAATATCTATTCCTTTTTTCCACGAATTAGCGACGATAAAAATAATCATTCATTAAGAGATATTAATAAACTGATAATAAAAAGATTCGCAGAGACCTATATTTCATGCTCACGCGATTTGTTATAAATCGATACGACCTGATATAATCGCAACCCACATAATTGCAACAATTAAATTAACTCACTCGCTGCTCTTTCTCCATGCCCTTTTACTTTATTAAAATGTCGTAGTGACAGCTATTAGCAATCTCGTGCAATTTTCAGGTACAGGTAAAAAATCCGAGAACAAAAATCAAAAAGGAAGGTCGCATAAAAGTCTACGAGATCTCAATTGCGTTACTGCCGGCTTGAGCAAAGGTACATTTACCCGAGTGCATTTTGCTGTAATATGATACATACTTATTGGAATCCATCTCACGCTCCTACTTCACAATTTTTAACGCGATTAACACGCTCTTTGACGGCCCGACTAATCTTGATTAACGTGTGTGGACGTATTTCTTTCGACACTTAAAAAACACTTGCAAGAGTTCGACGCACGCTTCAGTGAGATCAATCTCGCAATTTATTTATGGCATATTGAAACAAAGATTGGATAAGGAAAATTAGATAATCTAACGAATAAATAAAATATCTAAATTTCCAGCTCGGAAATTTAACATCTCTATTCTTTCATATTTAATATGTTGTATCTAATTTTTACACTAAAATTATTAATTTGACTTTTTTGCTTAATATGTAATGTTTGCATGCAGTAAATTTATTACTGAGCGCTTGATTCTCGATTTATCGGAATAAAAACGAAAATTCTCAATATTAACAAACTCTCACAACTATAATATTTTGTAATTTATCTTACTTTTGGTTTGCATTATTTAAATTGTTATCAGCAATTAATATCTCAATATTATGTAAATTGGGGGATTATTTTTTGTTAAAAAAATTAATTAAGTGCGAAAGCTTGATAAATTACAAAAATCACTTTCGATAATAAATCGAGAATTGCATGTGAAATGAAATGCTTCGCATGTTGTATGCATTTTTCGATAGAAACTCTGAAAAAATAAGGAAAAATAACATAGAAGTTTTGATTTAATCCGCCGTTCACGAGACACGCAGCGCTTTAAATTTAAAGAAAATAAGTAGAAAATATTTTTTAAATATATGTATACATTTTACATTTATATCTTTACAGCATGTAAGAATCTTGTTTTTGGTACTTGTATTTGTAAATATCTGTAATTCAAGAGCGCATCAATCGCATTGATCTTAATGAAAAGGATAAAAATAGGAAAGATCAAGGATACAGTGACATAATATGATAGAATGATAAGGGTAAACGGTTTCATGAGAAATCGTGTATTTTTGAAAAGACATAATATTCTATGTAAACTATAAGAAAGAAAAATAATCTTGTCACGATTATCTGAAAATATAATCAAATATTCCCTTCCAATTTTTATAAGCTTTCAATATATAAGACAAAAATAAGAGATACATATTTTTTTTATAAGTGCTTTCTTATTTTATTCTTTATTTTTTATGTGTGCATGTGTTAAGAGGAACAAAATAAACAATTTTTAAAATTTTTTATAAATAAAATATTTTTTAAATCATTATTATAATTTTTTTATTACTATTTTTTATTACTAATTTTTAAATCATTACTATATATATACTATATATATATATATATATAAAATACTCTTCAAATCACTTAACTTTTATTTAAAATATTTTTTTGTATCTTTGACCATTTAAATTTTCACTCAGAAAAAAACCAATTCTTTTTAAGAGAGAATTTCATTCTTTTAACATGCAAGAAAGTACTTATAAAAAATATGTGGCTCATATTTTTATTTATATTTTAATATATCCACAGCTTATTAAAATCGGAGGAGGACACATGGGTGTGTTCTTTATTAACATTAATCAGTATTCTCAAGCACATAAACTGAAGTCCAATTGCTAATAAATCTTTAACAGATCTTTAGTTGAAGAGCCTCATTTGCATATTATTATTAATGACTATTTCGATGCGACTGATAAGCTCTTTCGAAAAACATGATCATTAATCGCTAAAATGTCCGTAATGAACTAAACGGATGCGAAAGATATTGTCCTCCTTTTCCTCTGTCTCTTTTTCTGCCGCTTATTATCGCTCACAGAAATCCCCTCTCTAATGAAAATATCCCAACATATGAACGATCGCGCTTAAGCCGCTGCTGCTTTGCTTCTCTTGTGCAGTAAGTCTCGAACGATGGTGCAGACTGCGAGGCAACCTTCTATTCTATTTCAAATCGCGGGAACAGTGGTCGGAGCCGCTAGGAGTGATCATACTGGAACAGTGTACGGTTCGTGTGGATCCGTCCAGCAACCAGGTTCCTTACGGATTCAGCATAGGCAAGTATCATCATTTGTAGCTTCTTGTATTTTTCTCTCCTTTCCTCTCTTTCTTCCTTGATGCATCACTGTAATGATGCATTGATGACATACTCATCGTCATCTGCATGCATGCATGCCTGTTTCGCTTTCACGTAGCATGCAAGGCGACGTTAAAAAGCACAGAAAGGGAAAAATGTTGCAGTTTTCGACGGAGGCTTGTTTCAACAGTTAGGCGCCAACACGGCCGAGGAACGGGACAGTTGGTTGCAGGCGCTGCAGCTGGCCAGCTACGAGTGTATGCGGAGCCAGTTGTTGTCATTGCGACAGCGCATCGAGGCTTTTAGCGGGCACAAACACGACACCGATATACAGATGTTGCGGCTGCAGCGCGGGACCTTCACAGGTGTGAACGCTTTAATTGTCTCAAAATTTAAAGTTTTCTCTTATCTGAAGAATGCACAATTTTTTTCACGGCTTCTTTAGCATATTGATTATTGTAAGTTCTTTAATTTTAGATTAATAGCTAAGAAAATTTGACAAAAATTAAATTTAAAATTTATTGACAAATTTAATGTTAAATTCGTGGAGTTAATTGATGCAGGATTTGGAACATATTTTTGTTGAATTTTTATTAATAAAATATCATTGCAATGTTTTTCACAGAATACAACTTTGGTATTTATTTAGAGCTAGTAAAGTATTTCATTACAGCTACAAGTATACGTAATAATAAAATTGTATTCTATATGGATCGCTATTCACTCTTAATGCATGAAGCATAAGTAAAATTTGACATACATCATTCTCGTGAATGGATTTGTACTGATTTTTTTTTTTTTTTCCCAGATCCGGCGGAAGTACCAATGTGCGAGATATCACTAGCTTGCGACAATCTGTTGTGTGATGGACACGGCCGACCACCTACTCCCGTTTTAGAGATAGATGTACAGTCTAAATCTTCCAAAACTTGGATTAAGTATGCACGAACGGAAGTTGTAGAGGTAACTACGAAAAATTCTCGAAAATTGTTTCCCCTCCAAGTTGTAATTCTGTAAGAGGTTCTTCGTGATCTGTTTCAGCGAAGTAGTAATCCGAATTTCTTAACTACGGTAAGCTTCCGAGCTAGCGATGGATTAACCACTGAAACGAAAATTAGGATAACCGCATATGATGTCAGAGAAAGAGTTAGCCAAACTGCAACTCCAATAGGAAGTGCGGTAGTGACATTCAGTACAGTGCAAGACACTCCTAGGTAATTCTAATTTATGAATATCGATTTAAACTCGAAAATCCTGCATTAGAATATAAAATTAAAAAATTTTTAATTTAATTACATGTAATTAAAATTAAAATTTTATATATTTAAGAAAATGTATTATAACTTTCTTTGATTAACTGCATACATCAAAATTATTTAATTAATTATATTGTTTCAACTTTGAATTTTTTTTAGATTAAGGATACCATTAAAATCAGCCAAAACAACGACAGTTGGATTTTTAACAATTAATGTGTGGAATCTGGAAGCCGAGGATAAAGGGAATAGCACAGAGAGTACACCATCGCGAAATGCAGTATACAATAGTAACAACCAACAAGTAATAAGTTAATTTGATCAGTATTTCTAGACAGAATTATCATTATTTTGTTTATACAACCATTTAATTCTTATCGATATGTAACATTTTTTAGCTGCCTTCGCATAGACGCTCACAATCGTTACCTCCAAGATTAGGGACAAAAATTAAGTTCCCACATCAAGGCCAATTAAAACTTCTCTTTGCGAATCCATTTGTGCAGACTTACAGGTAAGTTTCTACACTAACAAATCGACGTTATTATAGATGCATTTTATAGCCCTTATCTGATCTGGTTATCATAGATTCCACTCCGGATTAGGAGGTGATATATGCGTACATGAGATTATGGCAGAGAGTAAACTCTGTTTCCAATTTCCACAACATTTATTGTGAGCATATTTCATCTGATATTATGTTATAAATGATAAAAATCGTGAAAACCATAGTGAAATAACGTCGCGGTTAATTGCAGAGCTATTTGGATACAGGAAGAAAAGGAATTATTACAAGAAGTAGCTGGAATGGGAGAATTGAGAGAGCCATGGCATACAAAACAAATCGAATTGCTCGATCGTCATCTTCACTTGTTACATTTGTATTCCCAAGCCAAAGAAAACTTAGCCGCCTACAAAGGTGAATTCATGTTTATTTCGTAACAAATAGTTCAATATATTCGTGAAAGAAAAAATGAATTATTTCGTCTCTAAAAATTTAATGTTCTAATATTTGGTGATTTGAATTTCAGGGAGTTATTTCAAGCAGTCGTCGCGTAAGAACGACCGTACTCTCGAATTTGCGCCTTTGAATTTACATCTTCAACGAATGTGGGTCCACAACGATACATTGAACAAGTGCGGATTTTATGATTTTATTAGCGTAGGAGCATTTACAGCCCATTCTCATAAAAGCAAAAACGGCGGACTCATAAGGTATCCTTCCTTATCCAAATGATTATCAAAGTATATAAAATACAATTACAGTTTTTGATAATATTGTTTTTTGTCTGCAGATTGGTGCAGGCACTAAAAGAGTCGCCTATGCGAAGTAATCAGCTGTATCAGGGAACATCCAAAATTACGATGGCGCATGACGCGATCCAAGCGATCAAACAATTACGCCGGGATGTTGTAGAAGCAATGAGATCCTTGATGAAACTTGCCAAGGAGAAGCAGACGAGTGGCATGCTGCCGATATGCGAGGATATGATCACAAAAACTAGGATCTTACTTAGTCTCTGGGATCCCGGCTTAGTAGAGGAGGCTTTAACGTTTTTGGAAGAGTACAAAGTCGCGAAAGTCCAGGAGAACTCGACCTCATCTTCGGACGACACTTTGACGCTGGACTTTAAAATTAATCAATCCTTGTCACCCTTTAAACGAATCACGCAACAACTTAATTTCGACTTAAAGAGCCCCGATTTCGACGATTTCGTTACGCCCGACACTCCTGAATGCGTGCAAGATATCTGGTCGAAGAACGGCATCAGAAATGGCGAGTACACTTCCATAACGTATTCGAGAAATGAGGCGCCGAACAATAACACTGGCGAGAGCGACGTTGCAGAAGAGAATTTTGTAATATTTCCGGATGTGGAGGATTATCCTAAACAGGCAGAAGCGGAAACCGAGAGTATTCAGCGAAATCACGACAACGAAAGAAAGGAAGGCTACGACGATGAGAAAGAGGATTTGAAGAACGATACCGATCCGTGCAAGCGTTTCTTAGACACTCAAAAAATGTGCAATTCGCCATCCGCAAATTATTACAAACCTACAGACGAGCCGGAGCCGTGGGATCTCACTCAATTGAATATTGAGGCGAGCGTCATGTGCCTCGTGTCTAAGGTAAAGTTTCTCTGTGGGAGATGCAGCAGTCCAGCCGTACGATTGCGTAACAAAGGTAGCTTGGGCAGATCGCAAAGTTTAAAAGGCTGTTTGCCGAGCAATCGGCATAATGTTGAAGTCGTTACCATTCAGCCAAAGAATGGTATCAAGTGCGAGGAGTCGAACAAATTGCTTGAAGAATCAAACGAGCTGCAACAGTCCAGCCCAGGATTGGAGAAATCAGCGCTCTCCAAGGCAAAGGAAGGTAAGGAAGTCTTCTTATGTAATGTTCTTTATGTAAAAACGTAGTAAAACGTAGTAAAGATATGCAACATAATACATTATTAGGGATAACCGATACTTATCGTAACTCGTCTTCCAATGAAGTGTGCCAAGCAGTCGATTCGATGACACGTGTGATCAAAAGTAATTCGGGACAGAGAAACAAGTTTACTGAAGGCCTAGACTTCGCATCGATTGTCGATTGGACGAGCGAGCTCAGACCGAGCATGAAGAAACTGCGGCAAGCTATGGATGGTCTGCTAAAAACTGCCAGACTGACACATTCTGTATTTCGCGTACAGGAGGATTCAAAAACGGCGCAACGCGCTTGCAACGTTCGGTATAGACGAGATGTTTGCTTCAGTCAAGCGGTGAGTTTATCGTTGTATTATTCAATTTGGAAAGA
>Ga0157363_1005800_pt1 | contig 11569 bp, 5 predicted proteins | sample AttsexASBM1_FD_111477 | JGI IMG/M metagenome (GOLD analysis project Ga0157363, IMG submission 111477) | Fungus gardens microbial communities from leaf cutter ant in Ribeirão Preto, State of São Paulo, Brazil - Atta sexdens ASBM1 | ecosystem: Host-associated > Fungi > Mycelium > Unclassified ...
AACAAGAAATAACACACACACACACACACACACACACACACACACACACACACACACACACACACACACACACACACACACACACACACACACCCCACACACGCGCGCGCGCGCGCGCACATTTAAAAATGTGTGTGTGTGTGTGTGTGTGTGTGTGTGTGTGTGTGTTGTGTATACAAGGTATCTCATAATTATCGAATTTTCTCTTAATAACATTCAAGAATTTTCTCTCAATTGAGAGAATTTTTTCTCAATAATTTTTCGAATTATAAGCTAACTTTAAATGCTTATAAGTAAAAAATTTTATTTTTAGAGCCTCTATTAATATTTCTGGATTCTTTTGAACATTCTAAGACGAAAATCCTGATACAAAAATATCGAGACTATAATAGTTTTCGAATTACACACTATTATACACTCTTTACACATTCTTTAACCAAATATAATTACAAACTATTGTAGTCTCGACATTTTTGTATTAAAATTTTCATCTCAAAATACCTCAAGAATACGTTTCTTAAGAGGAAACTCGGTACTTGTAAGACACTCTGTATATATATATATATATATATATATATATATATATATATATATATATAGTATATACATATAGGTATATTTAATTTGCTATGTGTCAAAAGTTAAAATAAGCAGAGACAAGCTTTTAAAAATTCTGTCCATTATATGTATGTCAGTTTGAATCTCTTGGTATTATAACAGAGATTGTGATAAATCATTTCAATTTTTAAATAATTTTATGATATTATATTTTATTTATGTGTTAAAAGAACATATCATTACATTTTGTCACTTACTTCATATCAAGATTTAAATTTAATGATACACTTTCTTTAATATATTAATAACTAGGTTTGTAAAAATCTAGATTATAAATATTTTATTAGTAAAAAAGTATGAAATGTATAAAAAATTTGTGTTATATTAATTAAAAGTAGCCTATTTCTTTGTACGTAAAAACGTATTGATAGAAACATTGTGTCACTGCCGATAATATTCTAGGCAAAACATTACCGCGTCTTCTACTAATGGTCCACTATAAATATGTAACGTAGGATACCTTTCTTATAAAATATAAAATAATTTCTTTATTGTACCACTTATATTCAATACTATCAACGATACTATCAACGTCTTTGCGTATGTTTGGCTTCACTGCAATAAATAATTGGATAAATCATGGAAACGATTTCGTTAGAGAACTGAATGACCTCTTTGATCTTGTAATATAGATAGATGTTAGCATTTGTCAAGCTGGCCAATGCCTATATACAAATAACGCTTTCAACGGTATCTGTAAACCTGCCGGATCGGTTCATATGGCTACTATAAAGCCAGGCGTTCAATAGCGTGTTACTCGTGCCAATTTTCGCGCGAGTTCAACTGTTAATAGCAACTTGCAGGTGTACGCGCATTCGTGAAACAGTTCGCAATCAACGAAAATTATCGTGAATCCTGATACACCCAGCCGAAGCATGCTATGAGTAGCACTTGTGGCCGCAACGACTATCGCAAAATAATACTCACTTTATACTTAAAGTTCAGCTTTATAGCATCGAGATATTGAATCAAGAGAGAAAACATACAACATGAAAATTGGACAGCGCATGCGAAAATGAGATACGCAAATTTTTTAATATGATTTACAACTGTCTCTGCGACGCACCTCTGTAAAATTGCATTTTAAATATAATTTATTAAAAAATTTTCTCTTTTTCTCTCTTCTCTTTCCCTTCCCATGATATAGCCACGTTTGCAGCGTAATATCGTCTAATTATCATCTCCTATTTCCAGACTTGCAGAAATAAAGTCATCGTTTTGTGAAAACCTCCCCTCCCTGTAAAACACTGATATTATCATTCGTAAATTTTCGTACAGGTAATAACGTCATGCAGGATAATATACGAGTCTACGGCAGCTGCTATTTCCCTCCACGTTTTAGTAATAAAATACCAACGCTGGTCTCTCCTTAGTTATATCGCCCTTTACAGAGAGTTGTCTAAGATCTCGAATTCCGTGAAGGGCTTCGAGGATGTTCCTTAGAGATGGTGTGCGTATACTAGTTTCAAAGTACTGGCGATGTAAGCTCTTGGGAAATTGCCTATTCAATTATAAGACACGCTGATACTTGCAAATTCAATTACGCAAATGTATACTGCATGGTATCTTTTATGATTTTTAATTTGCCTCTTTACTTTTTTCACGCAAATATTTTAAATATTTTTTAAATATAATATTTTTAATATACGATCTTTTGAGCAGACAATTTTTTGTCACAATAATTTCGACACATTTAATAAATTTAAACATTCAATATCTTATTAGTCTTAATTTTCAATATAAATTATTTTTACTGTAATTTAAATTAAGATATTACCCACTAAAGAGACCATCAAGAAACCCGTTTAAAATAAATTGTAAAACAGTATCGTTTGTCTTTTTATTCGTTATCGTTGGCTTTATTTAATTTCTTCTAACTTAGAAACTTCTATACCTCTGATGCTTTTATCGAAAAACAATCGACTCCAACTTGGTCAAGGAATCTTTACGCGAAAAGAATGGCCATTGTTCCACAACACTGCGGCTATATTTACACGCATATATAGTCTTTCGTGTGCATACAAACTGTCTGCAAACTTTAGTCGCCCTATCGTTCTTGAATGCATGTATCATCTATATATAGATATTGCAAGGAAAACTTTGTTTGCTTATTTATCCGCATTTCATGTAAATTACTTGGACATATTTTCGCATTCCTTAACATCGTTTCTATACGAAAGTTAGGACGCAACTGTAACTGAATCTCGATATACGTTGACATTCCCAAAGAAAGTTGCATCGATCGAAGAATGCGGCTCTTCGTGATGAGAAAATTCCAGCTGAATGTAGTAACATCCTTAAAAAACCATTCAGTCTAGGAATAATTAAAGACTAGCGAACGAGGGTAATGATGGCCTCGCGTGGATATCCTTGTCGAAGAGGTAATACCATCGCACACGAAGATGGGTTTCTCGGCGCCGACGTCAAAGGTCAATAATGAGTGGGATTTACGTCGATGACGTGTAGTTTGACAAATTGCAGTCTTCGTACCCGTAAATGACCGCATTCAAAGTGCAATATACATAACTATACTGTAAAATTCATAATGTAAAATTATACTCAATTTGAGTTATTTTTAATCACTTCTATAGTCACTGATCTTCAATGTGTTGTTAATTTAATTAAAACAGTGGAGTTAAACAATTTAAATCAAAATATATTAAATTTTACTCAAATTTAATTTATTATTTACAAAGTACATACATTAATATGAATATGCTATTTACTTTGGAATTAACTACAGAAATGGATTAATTTCTCATTTTGACATATAAAAGTTAAAAATAACAAAGTATTATTTGAGCAACTCAAGAGATTGAATTGTTCCTTTAATATAAAAATAAGATCTAACAGTATAATTGAGAGACATTAATCACGTAATTGCAAAAGTATTGATATAATATCTTTCCGAGTTTGTATTCTTGATAAATTCCCTTTAAATCTCTTCGAGTTTTCGGCATTAACAAAAAGCCAGTTCATAATTAATGACGTTTAAGAGAAGGGAAGATGACTATTATTTCGCGTTATTATTTTAAAGCTTATTGTAAAGCAAAAGCATTGACATTTACATTAAAAATCTGTTTTATTTTTTGAATTGTGAAAAGCAAGACCGAGCTATACCTAATACCTTGCGCGACGGTATAGTTCAAAAAGTTTCACGACTTCGTCGTAAGTGCAATTTTACTTGCGTCCCCATTTTACAACAAAGTGAAACACTCTGTTTCAGGAACTTATACATACTGAATACAAATGTCACCGCGTCTCTATATTGTGACTCTTTTCTTCTATTTTATTCGCTTATAGACATCACTTATAGCGGATATAAACGTTATCGTGTCATAACATGCTATTGGTATATCTAATATCTTCAAATAGAGGATAATTTGAGAAACAACTTCGAAAAGAAAAGATCGATTCGCTATTACTTGTAAACAAAAAACTACTTGAAAACGTTTCATTTTTTTAAATAATACTGCTATATATTTTAAAAACTAAAGTTTTTCAGAATTTCAAAAGTAATAGGAATGCTGCAATTCATTCGTGTAAGTTTTGTAAGTTCGTAAATTTTGGTAAAAATATTGTTACCATTTCCATTAAGATCCATTAATCTGTAAAATTGGTCTGATTTAAACCGCGTAACTTTGGCAGAATGTAAAAGGATGAGAGAAGCGTATCTTAACAAAATACAAATGTAAAAGCTCAAAAATCGATCTTCTTGACTTAAAGAAGTCTTTGTTCGCAAGTATGATATACATGCTTTTCTCCTTCTAAGTTTAGCAAGAGAATTCTTCTAAGTTTAGGCAAAGTAAAATTTATCGCAGATCGCTGGGAGGAAATGGGAAGAAATTCAAAAACGTTGAGACGTATCGGAGACAGTGGGAAGCAGAACTTTCTTTAAGTTTTGCCCTTCAAATCGTACACCTTCATCCTCCCTATGCACAGCCCGCGCGTAATTAGTCGCGACGCGCGTTCCAATTACGGGACGCGACATCGACCCTAATGAGGCACTTGCGAGTAAGCTAGCAAGGGCTTTGACTAATTAAGTCCTAAGGCTGGCCGCTCCTTCTCTCTCTCCTTCCTGCCCTCTCACCAGTCTGCCCTTCATCCCTACGGATTTTTCCCTCCTGGACCTCCTTGAATACACACATATGCATAAACTTTTGCTCCCATAATTTGAACAACCCGCCAGCCCGATATGTCAATTAGGGCGAGACAGAGCGGGCATTGTTTCGGCAAATAATGCCTGCCACCGGTTAATAAGGCAGGACGTCAACGAAGCGACCCCCTTTAGATGTGAATTTTCCGAAGGGACTAATTTATCCTCGAATATTACTTTCGATCGATCAGAGCTATCGGAAAATCTCTCCTTTCTCTCTCTCTCTCTCTTTTTCCTCATTTCTCTCTCCTTTCTTCACGTTCTGCATATTGAAATTCTTGCTCTATTTCATGAATAACTCTATTCGATTTCATAGTCCTCCATCATAAACTTCAGTAGATAAGGACGCAAGAGCTTTCACAGCTCTAACTCAGGGGTAACCAATCTTTTTGTCTGGCGTGTATTATTATGGAGATTCGAAATCTTTGATATGCTACTCTCTGTTACAGAATTAAAAGAAAAGACTATAATCTTATCTATATATTTTCTTTTTTTGGAATGAAAACAAAAAGACTTCAGTTTAACAAAATTTTATTTCTCTTGCTGTGTTCTGTTTTACATTCGTAAAGTAAAATTTACTTTAAAACGAATGTAAAACAGAACAGTAAAAGAAATAAATAAAACTTTATAAACTTTCTAAACAGAAAGTCTTTTTGCTTTCAGTGCAAAAAAAAAGAAAATATAAATAAGATTACGGTCTTTTTTCTTAAAGTAAAATTTACTTTAAAATGAATGTAAAACAGAACATAGCAAAAGAAATAAATTGTGTTAAACAAAAAGTCTTTTTGTTTTCAATGCAAAAAAGAAAGTAGGATTACGGTCTTTTTTATACTTAATTCTAGCAGAGGGAGAATGGCATATGAAAGATAGACTTAGTAAATCATTACAAATGAAAGTAGGCCAAAATATTAATTAGAGTTTGCATGTGTTTTGTTCGTTTTCATGCAATATTATTCTATCTTTGTTCTTTAATTAGTTATCGGATAAAATTCCCGAAAAAGTTATCCGATAGCCAATCAATATACTCAAAATCTTCGCCATGTGATAAAAACGTAGCAATAAAATATCAGTCTAATGTTTTTAGTACAAAAAATGAACACAACCAGAGAGTAAAAAATATAATATAATAAAGTATACGGCTGCTATTTTGTTGTTATTTTTAATTTCTTTAATTTTTCTCTGCGTGCTTCTTTAGTCGTATTGATGAGAATATCTTTGCGTGCCGCGAATTTACAATTCCTATTCTATTTATGAAAGGACAAACTTGTAATCATGATACTATATATTCCAAAGATACTGTATTATAAAATTTTACAACACTATCAAGAAGCATATCAAACAATTTTGTGTACGCAGGCAAAATATACACGTTGCATTTCATAGGAACGGCGAAATACCAGAATTTTAGTCCATCGAAAATTGACGAGTGTCGAATTTTTACATTCGACCGCTGTTGTTCATCAAGGAACTTAAATAAAGTCTTTATTTGACTAAAAAAACTTTTTTTAATCAATCAATTTATTTGCGCGAACTAACATTCCTTTTTTTAAAAACAGTTATTTCGACAAAAATGCGATAATTAATTAACACGTATATGTCTATTAATTCTGCGTTAAAAATACGGATAATTTCAACTTTTTAATTATTACTTTGCATTTTATTTCACAAGTAGATATTAATCAGCAAGTGAAGATTTCAACTTTTTAATTGGGGCTTCTCCTATTAAAACTGTTAACGTTTCCCGTCATGATAGTTTAGATTCTCAAGGAACGCGAAAATATTTTTCTCGTTCCGTACGGCTCGATGCGCATCATTGCGTTCGCAATTATAATCCTGTCGTTCGTTTTTAACGAACTTCCCCGCAACGCGATTTCGTGTCCGAAGGGATTTTTACTCCTAAAGTTATCGGACTGTCGGAATACGAAGTAACGGATGCGAAGTAACCCATTTTGCGACGCGAGATGCGTCGCCCGTCATAAATTCCATCGTAAATCCTTCTCAGCCAAAAAGTTACGTTTACACCCGATGGGACATTAAAAGTTACCGCGGTTTCGGTTTGAGGGCTTTTGAACGTACTTCAGGAGAAGCGATAAATTCTATAATCCCTCACTTTTATCTTCTTAAGCCATTTAGTTGGAATTGAATAGCTGGCTTTACGCGTCTAGTTTCCATATTTCAATTTGCAATTGCGTATAAAAATAACGCGCAGAATGTTATTATACTGTTTTCAAAGCGTTTTTATCTTTCGTTATTATTTCATTTCTCAAAGAAAAGAAATGACGACATATAAAAATTACAACGAATTAATTTAAGTTAAATATTTAACATAAAATATTTCTTCGTATTTTTATAATGATAATAGAAAAAAAATAATTATATGTATATATTTTTTATTTTCCTATATAAAACTTTATACTATTATTATTTTCCATTACTACCATTATCACCATTATTTTTCATTAATCTTACATAATTTTATAATATCTATTATTTAATTATTTTCAATTAATTTTTTTGGCTTGTAGCTTTTAATTATCAAGAAGATAAATAAAAACATCGAAAAACTTTCCTAATTTCCATCATATTTAATTACAACGAGGGGTTCTGCAATTTCCGATTATCCCGCGGCATTATATAGCATTTCGGCCGTTCTCTCTTTTTTTTCTTTTTTTCTCCCGTCGTGCGAACACGCCAACTCACAACTCCTGACGAACGAGTCACGAGTTTGGTCCATTTGGAAAATGAAGCCCGACCCAAACTGAGAGCGTCTGGGTTAGGAGATGGTAAAACCCCCGGGAAACGGACGTGGAAATGTTAATTCATCTGTATTGCGTGCACCGCCGCGTGATCAATGTGCAAATATTTGAGAAATCACGCGCGCCGCTAAATCGTTTAGCGCGGTTATTTAGACTCTCAATCGGGCGGACAGGATCAGTTTTTGTGAAACGTTATCGCGATTTATCGATAATGCTGTTGTAACGGCAGTTTCGCAAAATGCTTTAGATCGGTAGAGAAAACGGAACTGCGATATGGCGATAATATTTTGGCGGTTCGCATGATCGACGCAATCCACAATTCACCATACAGAATCGGAACACTATTGTCTGAATACTGATTTAAATGATTGACAGAACATACTGATAAGTTAAATTAATTTAATTGAAAACTTGAAGCATATCTGCGCATGTACGAAGTAATACATTTACATACTACGCATGTCATATCCTATATATATATATATACAGAAAGCTGCAGAATATTTCATCAATTGCATTGTTCGAGTAATAAAATCGTTATCGAAATGCTGATACAAAGTATTTGAATAGTTGAATATTTGGATATTTCAGGTATTTGTATTCTCTCAATAATCCTAATGTAATCCCGACTGTAATATAAAAATTAAAGTCACATCAGTTGCATCGAGCTTTCCGCAGTCAGTTCAGGTTAAAAATCACGTACTCGTAAAAAGAAATGCAAATGTCTTATGGAGGATAAGAGAAAGGAGGAAAGAGAGAATGGAGGTGGATAGTGGCGAGCTTTCCTCAAATTGCCGAGAAAGACTTATCATTCTCTTTCTTCGTTTTTTCCCCTCTCTTTCCTTCCTTCGTTCTGTTTCAAAGTGCATGTGTGTGCGTGCCTTTTATTGGACGAGAGAAACTCGTAAACTGCCGGAACTGAGCACTGGCCAGAAAACACGACCTCTGCCTGCCACCATCTCTTCGACCGTGGAAACTGCAGCCGTTTTCGGAGTTATTTCTACATTTCGGAAGCAAACGCGCGCTCTGAGAGATGTTCGCATTTTAAACTTTTTTTTTTAAGTTTATTCCGCTGGTACACGAAATCGCTAATTATCCGGAAACGAAACGTTAGATAGAAAAATTAAAAAGTTATTACCGTCCGATTATAAAATACGAAATCATTGATCAATCAGATTAGCATCCTAATAAAATTCCTTTTCAGATATTATCCCACTTTAACTTTTGATTAAATGACATTTCATCATTAAATTTGATAGAGAGTATAATTAAGATACAGAATCATTAATCAATCAGATTAGCATCCTAATGAAATTCCCTTCCATCAGATATTATCCCACAAACTTGAAATTTTGATTAAACGACATTTCACCATTAAATAGAGAGAGACATACATTGAGAAAAAGATACTTGGAAATTGTTTGTCAGATATAAAGTTTATTTCACTGAAATAAATTTTATATCTGACAAAAAATCCTTATTTAAATACAGCGAAATAACATTCAAATTTTTTTTTACTTATTATTTTTTAATTAATAAATATCGAAGAAAACATGATATATAATATTTGTTTGCAAATATTTGGGCATTTTTTTCTAAAATGTACAAAAGAAACTAATTTTTCGACATTTTTTAAAGATGTTCAATATTATAAATAAAACTCCGAAAATGAGAAGTCCTCGATTTATTCCTACTTTAAGAACAGAGTTTCATTTTGTCTTAATGAAGCACAATGCCATTCTCCAACGTAGAATACAGACGGCCTCGACGAAAGTCTCAAGACCTTCGCACGGTCGGGCTACATTAACGAAAACGAATCGTGCTTTCCCTCTTCAACATTGCATACTGTTCGGCTACTATGGCAGCGAATCGCACTCGGAAACGCAGAAACGCCAAAACACGAATTTGCTCTCAACGTCCGCGAATAACTCTGAAAGCTGTTGAAGCTTCGCGCGGACGAGGATCGATGCTAAGGTAACCACGGCTTTCGAATGGTCGAACTAATTCCCGCTCATCGATTAATCACATTTCCGAAAGCTGCCCGGAATTATTACTCTGAAAAAAGCATCGACTCTACTTCCGTGCGCTCGTTCTCAAAAATTCCGAGGGAGGAAGTCCCTTATTGCAATCACGGGACAATGTCCTCGAAATAATTATGAAATCCTTACAAAATCATTCCTATGTAATCGTTTTGCAATAAAATTAATTATGAAGTCAGATAAAATCATGTGGAATCATCAGAAATGAAATTATATGTATCAGCAGAAATCATTTAAAATTTCTATATAGTCCGAATATAGTCACTGGAAATCATATGTAATCATCATGAATTCTGTGATAAAATCATGTGTGATCACCATGAAATCTGAAATTAGTGTAAATAATATTCTGAGGTAACAGAATGTAAACAATCAGTCATATTTTTTTACACACAAGTGACACAATATATGTTCGGTTGCACTTCTTTTTTTATAGGACTATAGTGCATTCCGAATTTGCGCATTAAATGCATCATTTGTCCTCGTTTAACATTTGATGAACAATAATAATGCTCTATGCATAAATTCGAAACGCACTTCTAAAGTCCTATATATAAAAAAAAGCGCGATCGAATGTATATTATGTTACTTGTGTAGAAAACAAATTGTTTACATTCGATTATCTTAAAATCATTTACATTGATTTCATCAGATTTCATGGTGATCACACATGATTTCTAGTGATTTTTTTCTGATTACATATGATATCATAATTTTTAATAATTCCGTTATAATTTTATCTGACTTCATAATTACATCTGATTGCAAACAATTACATTAAGTAGTTATCTCCTCGTCATGATACTTTTAAAAATATAATCAAATAAATAAAAATCATATATAATTACTAGAAATCTGATAATTACATATACAAGCATGAGAAATCATTGTGACAGACGAAATCATTTATTTTATCAAATGATTTCATATATAATAAAGAAAATTATTTTTAATCAGATGAAATCATTTGTAAAAAATTGTATGAATCTTAAAGACATTTTCGGTATTTCCGACAACATCTTCGTGGTGTCTAAAAAAAGATGAAAGTTGATGCAGCAATCATACAAAAGGGAATACGTATAAGGTGTATAAGCTTAAATCCGCTGTTTTTAGTCAGAAAAACATATTTTTTTTTCCTAGGAAGCAAAAACAAATTTATTCAAAGTACTTGCCCTCGCTAACTATATTTTTCCCATCTTTCGGGCAATTTGTGTATACCACACCAAAAAAATTCCTCATCTTTCGAGGCAAACCACTCATCAAACCATTTTCGGACGTCTTCGTAAGAATCGAAGTGCTCAGCGAGCGCGTGGCCCATCGACGAAAACAGGTGATAGTCGGAAGATGCCAGGTCTGGTGAGTAAGCGGGATGGGGTAGCACTTCCCCCCCCCCCAGTTGAGTGTCTCTAAGTAGTTTTGGACTATTGTTGCCGTCTGCGATGGTGCGTTGTAGTGGAGGAAAATCAGCTTGTCTTTTCCGATAATGCGGTCTTTTTTCACGCAGTGCACGGTGCAATTTGATCAGTTGTTGGTGATAGCGGTGAGCATTAACAGTTTCACCAGGTTTTAACAGCTCGTAGTAGATGACACCCTCCTGATCCCACCAAACACACAGCATCGTCTTCCGTCCGAAGCGATTTGGTCTTGAGGAAGATGTTGATGTTGGTTGGGCGGAATCAACTCAAGATTTCTTGCGTTTAGGATTCTGAAAATAGATCCATTTTTCATCGCCTGTCACAATCCGATGCAGGAACAACTTTCTTTTTTGTCTGGCAAGCAGAATTTGGCATGTGTTTTGGCGTCGCTCCATCAGCCTATCATTCAGTTCATGCGGCACCCATTTTCCGATCTTTTGAACCTTCCCCATGGCATGTAGTCGCATGGAAATGGCTGGTTGAGAAACATCCAATTGCTCGGCAAGCATTTTTTGCGATTGGGTATCGTCCTCGTCCAAAAGAGCCTGCAATTGACAATCCTCAACCTTCCTGGGCCGATTTTCA
>Ga0157363_1005801_pt1 | contig 11568 bp, 8 predicted proteins | sample AttsexASBM1_FD_111477 | JGI IMG/M metagenome (GOLD analysis project Ga0157363, IMG submission 111477) | Fungus gardens microbial communities from leaf cutter ant in Ribeirão Preto, State of São Paulo, Brazil - Atta sexdens ASBM1 | ecosystem: Host-associated > Fungi > Mycelium > Unclassified ...
TCTCTCTCTCAATATCTTTATAATCTTAAGCATTTGCATGTTTGCAGAATTTTCTGCAAACTTGATATCACGTAAATTAAAAAATATATTTTTTTTAAATATATATATTGATACTTTATTATTTACAATACATAATACGTATTTTACATTCGTGAAATCGAATGCACGCTGCGGTGGATAATTAACCGCGTCGACGCATACGAGATGAAAATTCACAAAATGTATACGTGTGCAAACGCATCAGGAAGCAATAACCATCCCCTGGTCTCTTCGATCTTTGATGAGAAAGGAAATGCGGCGCACAGCCATTCGATCGCGGTGTTGCGTGAAATCCGAATCGATCCATCCGATACACGAATATGGAGAGAGAGAGAGAGAGAGAGAGAGAGAGAGAATGCGCGCAGAGCGCATGCAGAATGCAGGGCGGCCGCATACGTGAAGCGGCGAGGCGTCGGCCGTGTGACGCGATCACACGGTGTGCGATGTGTGAAATGGAGCACAATCCCCTCTCTCCGGTAATTATATGTATCCTATCCCGAGTCGCTATCTCGCCTACCGGCGGTCGAACCGGCGCGGCGCGGCGTGACGCGGCTCGGTGCATCGAGCACGAGCAGTGCATCGATGGCATGGCGTAGCGGCGTGACACAACCGCCAGCTTCTGTCCTGTCTCCCGGACTCGCACAGACCGAACGCGTTGGATCTCCCCCAGCATGAGCAGTGGCGATCCCCGGATGCACCGCGTGCGTGAGCATCGTCCACCCATCGACTGCATCATCATCATTCCCTCCCTTCTTCCCTCTTCCTGGTCCCGAGCGCTGTCCCGCATGGACCACTGATCCTTCGTTTCGGTTACGAAACGCGTACCTATATCACATCGTGCACTATCCATCGATCTTTACGATCGATCCATGATACGTGAATACCAAGCGCGATTTTTGAGGGTGGAATTTGACGCGAGTCCGTTTGTACGATCGAAAGGGATTTTATTATCGGACGCTATAATGTCGATTGGCAACCGTTTCGAAGATGTATGGGATGACATTTTGGTTGATATTCAGTCATAACGTTTCGGTTGGACTTTTTATGCCTTTTGAATTCGATATTAGGGTCATCAACGTTTTATATTAGGTATATATTAAGGCAGGAATGAATATGAAATGAATAGAATATATGTAATAAATAATATCGATAAACACGATATATAAATTTATAATCTTAATTTGATATCTTTTGTATAATTATCACAGAAAGTTTAATCTTCTGATTAACATAATACGAAGCATGCACTGTTAAATTTATAATGTCAAATTATAACAATATGAGTTATTTTTAATTATTTCTATAGGCCGCTATTATTCCTACTTAATATGACGTTAATTTAAATACACACCACGCAGTTAAACAATTTAACGGAAGAAAATGTATTAAATTTGGCTCAAATTTAGTTTGTTATTTACCAAGTGCATACAGTAACATGGTTACGTTTATTTATTCCGAAACTAATCACAGAAATAGATTAATTTACATTTTAATACACGTGGAAGTGAAAAATAACAAAATGTTTTTTTTTTTAATTCTGGGATTGGGTTACTTCATTGCTTTTTGATATCTAACTGTGTGTTAACGCATTTCGGTGCATTCGAAGAGAGATCCGTGAAGTGAGATCTTAAATTTATTTATCTCTCGTGCGTAACGAAGTACCTCCGGTAGTAATTCTGTACATGTCCCGTCATTATCTCGATTTGTGCAGGCGCAAGCTATGTTTACGACGGTGATATCAGTCCGAGACTGTAATCGGCGTATCGTTAAGCGGCATCAACGAAAATGACGATGCGCCTCGATACGTATCGGACCGCGCGACGCGCGTAATGACAAGCGCAAATGCACGTAACATCGGCGATGCACGCTACACCGGATATCGCGTAGCTGGGCACACACGTGCGCCGACGATGTTCCGAGGCGGAACGATTTCGCAGCATCGAATTGCGCGGCGCCGGCTGCGCGTGCAATAGCCGCTTATTGCACAAATCACACGCATTATTGACTGCTATTGTACCTCTTTGGTCGACGAGCCATTGCATTGTTCGCGTATTACCCTTCCTCCGGAATAAACCGATAAACTTTACCTCTCTCGGAGATATTTGAATACAGCGGCAAGTTAATTCAATGATATTAAAATATTTCAAGAAGGTTTTTTTTATATATTTTTTATGATATATTAATTTTATGAAAAAAAGAAAGCTGTATTTTAAAGATTAATTGCAGAAGAGACCGATTTATTATTAATTCTTAACCATCGCAATCAAAAAGTATCCTTTACATATATGGATATCTTGGACCCGAATTCTTTTTCGTTGTATCTTTCATAAATTTCAACGGATTTTAATTAATATTTTTCAAAATGGTGAACTGTATAGAATCCAAATCCGTAAACAAAAAAAGATTTTGAAGAATGTTGAAAATTGAAGAATATCTAAAAATATAAGGAAGAGGTTTACAGAAAATGTACTAAAATATTCGTTCGGATCCAAAAGATTCAGTGCTGTAGTCGACGATTAAGATGACTAGTAGATTATTATAGAACTTGTGTCTGTTTTAAAAGTTAGGATCAATTCCGAGATTCAGTCAGCCATCCTTTACTCGCGTGGAACAGAACTTTATACAAAGACAACGCGACGCGCTGTTATAAATGTCAGATGGTAGCACTCGAGTGATCGGAGCAGCGCTGTAGCGCGAGAGATGTGTCATGCAAGTCGATCGTAAAGCCGGCAGGAGGTATCGTTCAAGTAAATAAATCTTCATGCTCGGGACCACTTCCTCGAAAGAAAACACGGTGGGAGGCAGGCAGTTTGTCTGACTTGCAGGTCGAATGGTAGGATCGACGGCGTCGATGAATCGAGTGCCCTTTGAGTGCTCTCGTCTCGGCTTCGGGATATCTTCGAGGGGTCGAACGGGAGCCGTTCGAGGTCCGTAGGTCAGACACTTCTGAACGGATTTAGGCAGGAAAAGCCTCGCGGTAGGCACTTCACTCGGCCACAAACAGACGCGAAGCGTCTGCTGGCGCCAGTCTGGGAAATCGAAGGTCCTGGATGACTCGGAGACCACCGGGACGATTCCCTTCTCTCCGTAAGGTGACCATCCTATATGTATGCACATTACAAGTCTCGACGATACAGATGTTCCCGTATGTCACAAGAATTTTTCCGTAACCACGACGGAAGTTTTCTTGAAACACCGGGCCACCTTACATCTGTTTAGACTCGTTGACAAGCTTTTTATAAGGAGAGATAGGTTTATATTCTGTGTATGTTACAAGCGAGTATGTTAGAAATAACGCTTGTATATGTCTTTCGTCCATAAATTGAATTTATTTACTTAAGCGATACTTTACAGTCATGATACGCAAAGAATATAACAATAATTTGTGAGATATTTCCTTAAAGAGATAGATAAATCTTTTCGACTTGCATATTTTATCTAAATAAATATAATTATATAATTGCAAGATAAAATATATAATTATATTATAAAATTTTTAACATGAAGTAAAATTTTTTGTTACATTTATATATAATAATGATATCTTCTATTTATCTTTTCTTTTTTCTTTCACTTACTTTCTATATAATCTCAACAAGAATCTGTTCCATCACGATGAAGCGTAATACTAGGCACAGTAACGGGTTAAATAAACACCGCGTAATTTCAGGAACGTTTCCTAACGACGTTGCATCTGGTGTACGCGATCTTGTATAAACAGACGGGATCGAGACGAGCCACTCGAAACGTTCGCGAAGGGTTGCTAGTTTTCTTAAGTCAACCAATGAAGGCTCCGCGCTCGTTTGAGCCAGGTTAAGGTACCACTCGACATTGATTTATCCCAACTCGTAATCTGTATAGACGTGTTTCTTCGGAACGCAGCGCCAGTAGTGTCGTTGACACGATGTCCTAAGATTATTGTTTTACTCCTTTTCATGAAACGACAAGTAGTTATTTTCTTTTTAATTTCTAAAATATTTTCCAAGACATTCAACTGCACTTAACATTGTATAGGATCAAAAGCATTACGATTAATTTCTTTATCTAACATTTGCCGATATATCGTATTTCATCGAATTAAGAGAAAACGATGTTGGTAGAGCTGAAAAGCAAGACGGCGATTGGATGCAGCTCGACATTGTCGAGAACTGCTGTAGGATCACAGCAATTTTTGATTATTTACCGTCGTAAAGCCGTCGACTTCCGCATGTATATTCCGTAGAGGGGGAGGGGAAGGGAATAGACGAGGAAGCGGATGGAGCTATGACCTCCCGGCTCGATTCGCACTAAACTGTATCCTGTAATTCGGCGGGTTAGTGTTCGCGGCGCGGTGCGGCGCGACACAGCACGAAAAATTCCAGGTCGCGCTAATAAACTAAATACGGCATCGGAAATGAGAGACCGCGGGTGTATTATTTATACTCGCGCGCTTCTATGGTGCCGACGGCGGCTTTAATGTGCTGCAGCGTTGCTCGCCACGCTCTCGCAGTTTATACAACGCAATAACGTTATTAGGTGGCTGGCATCCGGTATAAATTTCACCACCACCATCGCCACCGCCACCACCACTATCACCAGTACCACCATCGTCACAAACCATGAGACCACGTCGGCCACCGTCGCCACCAACACACACTTGCATACACTGGCTCGCCGGCTCGCCCCATCGCGAGCCATCGTCGCCGCTCTTCGCCACTCTTCTCCTCTTCATTGTTGTCGCCCTTTTCCCGCCGCTGTGCTGCCGCCGATGCGACGCGATGTACCCGCGCTCTCCTGTCGCACAGTGTTAAAGCATGGCGTCCTTATGGGCTCGAAACTTTGTCGTCGATGATTACATGAACCGTCGACTGTATTAATTACGGAACAGCTGCGCGCGCTTGGTGTTTTCGGCGTCACCGCTCTGTTTAGCGTTGAATAAAACTAAACTGCGGTATACCGGAGCAATCCAGGCGATAGAATCGCTTCGCGTAAAACGGGTGAATTTAATGCCATTGCGTTTTGCTGGACGATGCTGTTTTTACGAATTCGCGAGAATTTTTTTACGTTAAACTAATATCCGAATAAAATGTAAATTTCCTTTGTTGCGTAATATTGAATGAACGACGCAAAAATAATTTCCAGGGTTGATATCCCGCGGCGGGAAGCGCCGGGTACTTTTTTTTTGTCGACCCACCGTTGCCGATAATACCATTGGCAGTCCGCTATAAATACCGCTCGAAACGTCATTATTAACATTTGCGACACCAATGTATCCGTCCTCATTTCTGCCTGCCGCCCTTCCACCGCTACACACCGACGCAAACTGCGGCAACGTATTCCCCGATTGCAATTGCAATATGTTAAAGCATGTTTTTATGATTTCAAAAATTTGTCGTTGGAGACTACATAACCCGTTAGTCGTATTAATTATAGAGCAGATGCGTCGCATTTTGAAATGCACATCGAAATTATTTCATGCGCATTTCACGAGCGTTATGCGCGAAGCGCCGGCGAATTTTTGAGTACTTAACTCAATTACCCGATTAATTCAATCGCGCGAGCATGAATGCCGTGCGGGAAGAAGCCCGTATATTTTTTTCCAGAGGCACGTACCGCGTGTTTCGAACACTGGGTGTTCGCTCTGCTTTTTTTTAGTTTTTTTTTTTATTTATGAGCGCGATTATCGCACACTTGAAATCAGGCATCCTCTTATTACGTGTCGCGTATGCGACAAACAACGATTTGGCAAATTGCGGCATACGTTTTCTGCGAAAACGTTACAACACGAATTATTTTGTGCCGTTAGTGCATGTACCACGACGCGTTCATTGTTGTAGTTAGCGAGTTAACAAACGACGGTAATGTATCAATCCACTTTACGGCGTCGGTACTCCGAATAAAACAAATATTTGTAAAATAAAAAAAAGCATCGTCGATCAAATTCGCTAGATTATAATAATAATGAAGTGGCAGTCACTTCCCCTTTCTCCAAAATTGCAGGAAGAAAATAGGTTAACGCTTAAATAATTAATTTAAGAAAAACAATCGACCGAAATGTTTGCGAGAATCTAATAATTGGAGAATAAATAATCAAGAGAGCCTCTTTTATTGAAATACTGTAATTTAATTGAAATTACTATTGTAATAAACACTAGCATTAGCTGTATTGGTAAAAGCCACACACGAATGCACGACGACGTACCGACCCCTGCAGGAAATTATTGATAATCGCATCAATATCCGCACGATTGTCAGGCACAGCGTACCAATAATTTATGCACAATTGGACGTGGGTATCGATACGGTGCAAGTAACCTGCAACACATGTCGCTCTATTAATAACACTGCAACCGGTGCTATAGATGCCTCACTAATTCATCGAAAAAGGGTATCACCCGTCAGCTTTAGATGTCTCACGTTATTCTCCTCTTTCATGCGGACAACAAACGACTGAACGACAAACTCCACCTTTTTCGTGTATACGATCTTGGGGGGAAAGAAGTGGGAAGAATATTACAATGGCATGGTAATCAGAAAGATCTTCATTTGATGCGGAATATATTCGAAGAAGGGTATAATTCTTCACGCGAAACGTTAAGAATGATATTACATGGAATTATCTACAATGAGTCAGCCAAGGAAATTCTTGCACGAATACCCTTACATGAAAATTTAATGACTTTTTAAGCAAAATTTGTTCGAGCCGATCTAATAGGTGGAAAAAATGTAATTACAGAAAGTGATATTTCACTTCCCCTTAAGCAAATCAATGTATTTCGTTACGCGTATACACCGTGTAAGCCTATGTTTGTGCAATTACATTTGCATTTATGAGCTCGATAGGATGCGCGGATCTTGGGATCGTAAAAAGTATTCGAAGAAGGCAAGCGTGAAAGAAAGACGGGGGAGAATGTTATGTATTGATGCAAAAATGTGATAACTTTATATAATTATCCATAATTTTCCAACACGCAATAACATATGTGATATACAGAGAGGTATTTCACAATCCTCGAGTCTTATTTTCCTCGAAATGCCCTGAAGGTTCTACATGTCCAATACTTTTCATAGCCGCATGTCTATCTGAATACACGAATTTTCCGTTCCGGAGAAGCTGTCATCGACAGGATCGTGCGCGTTTTAAGGACCTCGAGCGACAACGAGACCCACGTTGCATTGGGGCGTGTTGTCACGGCACGCTCACGTGCAAACGTGCAAACGTGCAAACGCGTGGCCCCCGCCCCCCCCTCGCGCGCTCTCGCACGCCGAGGATAAATCAAAAGTATGAAATGCGCTCGGCAGAATTTCGGTATATTTATGGCGGGGGGCAATTCAATGATACACATTCCCGGTCGTGCGTAATAGTCAATATTTCCATCAGAAGCACACCTACAACTCACGCCTACGCTGACAAACCGCGCGGCCAACGGTGCTTTATGAGAGTTCAGGGCGCATTTGACAGCGCGATGCGCCGAGCCAGTTGTTGCCATTTATTCGCGCATTACATTACTCTGTTACCGAGTCGAGTGTCACCAGCTAATTTGCATTATAAGTGCCGCTGATGTTATCATCGCTTCGCTTATACGTTATGGCGCCGCTGACGGATCGTCAACGGCGGCCGCGCGATCGTTCATGTATACGTTAGTGAATATGATGCTGGCCGCGCGCGAGTGCATATGTCGGTATGCCATATACACCTCCCCCCCCCCTCTCCCCTCTCCATCCCCTCCGGTCATCCCCTCCTCGCCGATGATCATCGCAAAAGCGACCTGGCCAACGATAATCGCGTCCGATTCGCGCCTATCGAGCTGTTGACGGCCGTCCGCAACGCTACGCGCGATATCGCGGCGCCGCATGAAAATAATTATTGCATTTTAATTGTGAGGACGCGGGAGAATTGCATCGACCAGTGGTCAGGCTTAAGCAATTAATTAGAGTCGGATATTAATAGATAACGCGCGTTTAGATGCGGAATTCAAATGGTATGATGATTAATGATGACGTGTTAGCAGGAAATGAAACTCTTCATCAACAATATGAGGCTATCATTTCTTGTATTGCATTATACCATTATTAACATTATACCACGTTAATGTGCACTATATACTCGTTTGCAGTGTAAAATGAAAAGAAAGAAAATAAAAAGAAAAAATTAATTGTGCTATTCTAATTTTATTCAAATCAAATGTTCCGATTGATTGCGATTTTTCGCGTCGAATCATTTTATTTTTAGCTTTAATAACTCCTTTTCTTTAAGCGATGAAAGAAATATTAATCAATTTTAATCGCAATGTTCATAATGTCGTAATGTTTATATTTCAGACCATGTCTCCGCAAAACACGAGAAAAATTAATTAAGCGCCACTCTCGCCTCAGAAAAATCCGGCCCTTTCTGCTCGTAATAGCGTCGCGCGCTACCTTTGAAAATATTTTCAAAATCGCGACATGCTAGATGCCGACGTTATTAGACGGTGGCCGGTAGTAATTACTACTAAATAATTTCACCGCGCGAGAGCTATCTACCGGTCCACCAGCAGATGTAAATTCCCTTCGCTCGGTCGTGTACTTGCTGTATGAATTCCGCACGAGTATCCGAGTGTCCAACCTTTCTCGTGGACGAGTCAACCTTTCTCTACCGAGCGGCTGAAGTGGAGATTGAAGTGAAATATGAAAATCCGGGTTTCGTCCGAAACGAAACCCGGGACTTCGTATTGGGCGCATCGCGTGTTTAACGAGGCGCGTATAAGACGGAAAAACATAGGTAATGAACGTGAACAAGAGCGCGTCTCCCTTTTTCATGGGCGACGCATCTCGTAAAAATCGTCCCCCGAATCATGAAAAAAAAGAGAGAAGAAATATAGTTGAAGAAAAATACGAGAATGAGATGGAGGAGTGGTCCACAGTATATAATGGCCTCCGGTGTTCGATACTATTTTGGGTGAACATTCGCGGAACCTCCGTTGGTTAATTTTTAATTAGCTCCCTTCGTCGCGAGGACAGTTCGTGCCTGGAATTTATTAAGCGTCTCGTATATATTCTGCTCGAAGATTCAAGTTTCTACGAAAGATAATAGTTTCCCTATTTGTAAACGTAATATTGTATCGCTGTAAGGAAAACGTCTTAAAAGTTCAAATTAGATAGAATTATTTTGATAGATTTTCCATTAGACAAACTGTCGTTAAAATTATCGCGCGCTAATGCACGCAAGACGACATCAGTAAATCCATCCCATGCGAGAATCAACATTTTAAAATATAATTACCTTATCTGCTACCTCTGTACAAATGACATCCGCGACACAACATATGCCGCACGCTTTTCGTGCGTACGTACGTGTGCGTGCGCATACACGAACGCATGTGCCGCCGTACAATTATTATGTGCGCTCAGTGCACCTACAATGCAAGCGGGAATCCATTTCGGAGTGGCAATTCGCGCGATACATTATCCAGTCAGCGTCGGCTATACGATTCGTAGTCGTTTCAGCCGCCGTAATAACGCCGACATTTCAACCCTCGCTTCGCCCTCTCTTGTAAGGGGGTGACCAGGGGCCGGAGCGGAGGTGGTTTCGCGGTGTCAGCGACAATATTTTCCTTCGACGGGGGTACGCGTCATACACCGATACTTTTTTCCCTGGTTCCCTTCCTCTCTCTCTCTCTCTCTCTCTCTCTCTCTCTCGTCGACGCGGTGGGTGAAATAACTCATTTCGAGAATGCGTGCCAGCCAGTGAGGCTGTCGATAGCAGCCACGTCTGGAATACATGACAACGTGTAAACAACGTGGCAGGCGGCCCTGTCAGACTCGCGTTGTATTTCGAGAGCAGAATGGATGGGAGTATCGTTAACCAGTCGGTCGGTCGTACCGACGCAATTTTATGAACGTGTCGCGTTATCCTCCCTCGAACGAAGAAGTCTGTCTTTATTAAATAATATCACAATATATCAATTAGTAGAATTATAAACAATTGAAATTGATATCTTATTTATATTAAATTCTGAAGTTTTAATTCTGTTATTAATGGAACAATAAATATCTATACTCTGCGAAATACGCGAATAATAATAAAAAGAAAAATGTCAAATTGCAGTGGCGATAAATCACGAGGGTTCCAGCTTCTCCTTTTACAGAGTTCTGTGAAAATCTATTATTCCTCGTACGATAGTCTTAATGAGGCAAAAAGCACTCCCGGAGTCATCGGCACAGCTGCATCTGGACCGTTGGCGGCGCGGCGCTCAGTGGCTTATTGAATTAGACGGGAACGAATGAAGAGCTGGTATATATCCGCCATATGCGGCTTTCGAAGAGACGAGCGTATTGCGCCTCTTGCGAAAAAGTGCAACATAGTTGCTCTTAGACGCGAAATCGTGGGTTTAATGCTATTACAGACTTTGCACTTTAATATGTGTATATAATATGCCTCGGTTTGAGGAATCTGTCACAGTCAATGAATGTACCTGTGTATATTGTCTTTAAATTACAATAGTGATTAAAGCAAATTATATGCTCGTGTAATAAGCAGCATAAAATTAATAAGAAATCTCTAAATAATAAATATTATAAACAAAAAAATATATATGTATATAACAAATAGTATATGTATAAAAGCTGAAGCAATTCTTTGAATTTTTCTATTCAGAATTCTTCTTGCTTTCTTATAGTAAATCTCACTCTGAAGAGTAAAATCTCACTCTTAAAGATTGAAAATTGAAGACTGGCTCAATTTTTACTCATTAGAATAAAATTCTATTTCAAAACTTCTATTTCAAAAACTTTAGAGGATATTTTTATACGATCAAATGAGAATATTATGCGACATACGATGCACGTCGATACAATTCGACGCGAGAGAAAATCGACGAGAATCTGTGTGACTAATTAGCGTGTCCCTCTTTCCCCTCGTGTCTTCGATTCGAATCGCAGCTCTGCGATTGTCGGCGAGGAAGCGGTATGTACGTCTCGCTCTCGCGAGCCACTCGCATCAATTTAAGTTTTTCTTCCACAGGCACGAAAAAAAGGGTGCATGATCTTCACGATTGTGTGCGCTCACAAAGCGCCGACGTGCCGCTGAAAACGTTCCGTCGACTTTCTTTTACAGCGCGTTATATCTTCTTTTCTTTCTCGCTCTCCCTCTCATCTCTCCGTTCTCCTTGGTCCCCTTATAACTCCCTCTCCTACTTGATTTCACCCTACTATTCTACATCGCTCCCTTTCGCTCCCTTTAACTTTATCCGCTTCCTTCCTTCTCCGTGACGTTTGATGTTTCGCGTTTGTGCCGGTCATTCGACGCAAGAAGCGCATTATAGACCGTAAATGTTGGGACCAGATGCTGAATTCGTCATCGGCCCGTTGCTCTTTGGGCCCTTTGGGAATCAAAATAGAGGATTATGTTCCTTCCCTTCGTTAATCGTTCCCGCAACTAATATATGACGCGAGTTTTTAATTCTTCATTCATACATCGCGCTATTGAACGCGATTTGGAACTTAGGCTTAAAATATTTATCTTAATGATAGAAATATACATATATTATTATTTTATCTTATTTTATTAAA
>Ga0157363_1005803_pt1 | contig 11568 bp, 6 predicted proteins | sample AttsexASBM1_FD_111477 | JGI IMG/M metagenome (GOLD analysis project Ga0157363, IMG submission 111477) | Fungus gardens microbial communities from leaf cutter ant in Ribeirão Preto, State of São Paulo, Brazil - Atta sexdens ASBM1 | ecosystem: Host-associated > Fungi > Mycelium > Unclassified ...
GTGTAATCGTCGCGGATCGCGTTACGACGATTCCTACGTTTCCACTTGTTGGAAAGAACCGAGATCTTATTCTCGAAAAATATCGAAAATACTGGAGAAATACATCTATAATACACGTAACGTATGTTGAGCAAAAAATTTTTAGTACTTGTAACTGTAATTATGATGATTACTGCTATAATATTAGCAATAATCGTAAATGTAGTTCTATTAACAAATATATAATTAGCAATCAGAAAATGATTAATTACAGTTGTCATAAAAATGGTTATAATTACTATTATATTAATTTATAGGTTTATTTTCGGTTGTCAATTATATATATTTATTGATAGAACTATAAATATAATTATTATTAACATTATCTAGAATAATCGTAATAATTGTAATAGTAACATATAATTATAGTTACAAATACCAAAATTTTTTTTCTGTGTTTATTATAGTGTGCATCTACATATGTATCTTTGTATGCAATATTTTTCGAGAATTAAGCCCCTGTATCCTGAGTCTGTAACTTTTAACGACACTGTCGATATCGTTATATTGTTGTTGTGCATATGATATCGTATATGATAAAAAAGCTGAGCATTGATAATGTAACGATAACGAATCGTGTTAAGAGTTACAGAATATTGCGCCGCTATTCTGTAATTATTAATGACAGTGTAGGTATTATTAAATTGTTGCTGTGCATCTTTTTTATCATACTCGTATAAAATTTACGTAATAACAATTTAATGACACCGACAGTCGTTAAGAGTTACAGTAAGAGGTATGGTGACCTGATTTTCTCAGAGAAAATAAAGGACAAACTTGAAAATTTTAGGATTTTATTCCTAAATATTTCCAAACTAGTTTGCGACTGTTAGAAGTCTGCGCATTAATTTCTAAAATTTTCTTGCGCAGTATATCTAAGATAATTCTTAAGTAAAGCACAGGTCACTATAATCAAAATGACATCAAAATAGCTGCAAATTTGATTTATATAAATCACTTTCCAATTAATCACGATTCATTTTGATATCGTTTTAACATTACTGTGACTATTGTTTTGCTTCTATACGCTTCTGTATAAAACTAAATTTATCGGTTGTTTCCGTATGCGTCCGCTCATTAGTGCGGCACTATACATTGGAATGCTAATTAAAAAGAAATTTCTCGTAATATTATCAAAATAAAGGATAAACTTGAGTTTTAAAAATAAATAAATCTAAAGGGCAGCTACCTGAAATAAAAAACTGTCTTTTATAATAAAGGATGTACAATCATAGCCGTAAGTAGAGAAGCCACATACAGACTCTCCTTAATGATGACAATCAGAAAATTCAAATCTTATGATCGTCGTGAAGTGAAAGATGTGCTACCTGTCATCGCAAAACCAGACTAGAAGACTACGCCAGCTGCTTTTCAAATTAAAGATAATTTCATCTATAATTGTCTATAATTCACTTTAACGAGCACTCCAACCGATCATCCGTTGGGAATTCAAGAGCAACGTCGTTCCCTTCGCAGACCGCGTCGCTACGCGTCTCTAACCAGAAGGATGTAAGCGATTGATTTTCTTTTTTCTAATTGAACCGCTTGTGGGATACTGATTAAATACGTTCAATAAAGTTCAAGGTCTCGGTAAATGAGACAATCAAAGAATTATGATCTGCTCTCATAACGTAAAAGTATTACACTCGTCAAGTCCGATCAGATACTGTCTCAAGGATGAATATTAAGATCCTACAAAGTCACAGATGCAGCCTAATATTTAAAAATGCTTGTCTCTCATGGTGACGCGCCGAGTTATTTATCAATAAATAAAACGACGGGCGCAGCAGAAATGCACGGACACTCCGCATATTTAATGCAATCAGTATGCATCAGGTCAAGAATATCATGACGCGCTATTTTTCCTCATGTAGAAAAAAATACGCCACGACGCATATCATACATTATTCGCAAGATCATGCTTCACGCATTGAGAAATGTGCATTGCGTGTAATATTCTATCAAGATTATTTTATGTGATTTATAAAAAATATATATTTTTAATAATGATGGGCTATTTTATGATGAAGGAGGAGTCTATCATCTTGCTCAATAAAAAATAATTTTTAAAAGAAATATCATATATATCGTATATAACTCATTTGCTACGACATAACCAAAAAAATTATTTTTAGTTGTTATAAAAAAAAGAAACATAACGAAAACATAAAAAAAGAATATACTTTAAAAAAACATTTTAATTCTCTATAATAAATTATTACATTAGAATTGTATTTTAAAATTAATATTACAAATTTTTATGATTCAAAATATCCAAACTTATTTTCTGGAAAACTTTGTTTTTCTAAATTGTGTTATTGTAATAAATAAGCGAAATGTGTATTGATTATATTGCTCTGCGCAGAAAATATCAAGGCCAAGTCTCTAAAGAATTTTTTCATTGAACGCGAATGATATTTAATCTTTGTCAAACTCATTTTACGGCGTATATTTTCATAAATATCTGAAACAAACAAGATTCTTGGAATTGAAATAAATATAAGATTAAAAATGGACTAATAAAAATCTAGCACGGGCAATAGTTTTATTTTATAAAATAATAAATAATTAATATATATATATATATATATATATATAAGAAAGTTAAATGCCCAAATTTATTTATATCAACATATAATATAAAGTATACAGAAATATATAGAGATTATTTCTTTATATTACTTTACATACAAAAAGAACAATAAAATAATTAATAAAAATAAAGAAGAAAGTGTTTCGGCTCAAATTGATCTTCAGTAACGTAGATACACGGAAAGAATAATTTTGCTAAAGTATCTAAAAATTTAACTTATAAATATATCTGAAAATAATTTTATTAAATCAAAATAATTAGGACGCTCAAACATGATGAGCAACGCAGCAAAAAGTTTCGACACTTTAACAATCAGCTTGAGTGTTCTAATTATTTGAATGATCCAACAAAATTATTTTCTAAATTAGAAATTTTTCTGTATTTAATTAAATTTTTACTTCAGCAAAATTATTCTTTCCGTGTATTTACGTTACTGAAGATCAATTTGAGCCGAAACATTCAATATTATATTCTTCTATATTAATTATTTTAGTAAATATATAATTATATGTTATTATATGTTATTATTCGCTAGATTGTTATTAGCCCTATTCTAATTTTGTATTTATAAATATCTCGAATTTTTATTCATGGAATTTTTGCAATTAAATTCATTGGTGAGTGCATGAATTTGTTAATTCATTGGTGAGTACAATACATTCCAACTGTTTACGAATTATACCTCATTGTTTTACAAATATGTTATTTACATAGAAACAAACTGCAGAGACTCAATAAGTGTTCTCTAAAACTTTTAGAGTGAATCTCACTCTGAAGAGTGAAATATCACTCTTAAAGATTGAAATCTGAGCCACTCTTTTTCAGAGACTGTCTCAATTTTCACTCTTTATAGTGAGATTCCATTCCAAAGAATTTACAGATTGTTTTACTCTTATTTATTTTATCCGTAAGCTAGAATTATACGCTAAGAGATTTTTCTTTCTGCAGGACGATCGAAGCGCGTCTCGTGCGGCGTCGTCGCGCAAACCAGACGGCGCGCGGCGGTCTCGCGAATAAATTTCCACGACGCAGAGAAAAAATGGGGCGATCGTTGAGACATTACCGATGCGCGGATAAACATCGAGGACACTCCTTGCGACGACGGTCACAATTAAACTGAAAAATAGTATAGCACGGTAACGCGAGATCCTTCCGGAGGATAACGTAATACGATGCCTTTTAAAATTCGGTAATTGTCTCCGCGAGAAAACGTTCGCTCGTTCTCTCGACCGGCGAGCAACGTAATTGACGATATGGCGCGGACGCGACGTCTCGCTTCGCATCGTGTCGTGTCGTCAGATTCCTAAAATAATCTCAAGCCGAGCAGACTCGTCACAGCGAACTAGAATTCACAACATTCAGCGACGACCTCTTCGATTGTCATCGAATGCGATCGTGATTCGAATCCATCGGTTCTCGACGAGTGGAAAAATTCTGATGATCTAGATTTCTGTTCAATTATACAAAATTCTGACGAAATTTGTCCAAGACGAGAATGTTTAAAAGGGTACACTATCGCGATTTGAAACGTGATTTAATTTTCAATCGCTGGAGAGAAAGAGAGAGAGAGAGAGAGAGAGAGAGAGAGAATGCACAAAGATGCTGCGAGAATGCTAAAGCATTGTACGTATGTGCAAGAGGTTACACCCTCGAGAGTTAAAACAAAAGCGGTTTATAATATCAAACGCAAACATCTTGAAACGCGTGACGACCTGAATTTTAACTATACGTGTATCCCTGCATTTCGTCGGCGGTGAAACATTCGAAATTACGAGTATACGTTTGCAGAATAAATTATGGCAAGAAAGCAATTCGCTCGTTCAGGCGACATTTTCGAAGTTACGCGAAAGGATAACCGAGCGAAGCAGCAATCGGCGGGAAACTTCGTTTATTCACGTCTTAAAGGAAAGTCGAGATAAGCCATGCTCGAAGATCGTACCTTACGATTTAGCACGTTCGAATGGAACGATTAGAAGCGTGCGCGCGCGAAAGACAAGCGTTCTCGAGACAAGCGTTGCATTTTACCGCGAAAGATTACGTTAATCCGTTCGCGTCCATAGTATTGCGATTATGAATCACCTTCATGATTAGGAGAAAGAAAAGAAAAAGAAGAGAAACGTGTTATAAAAACGAAGAACGAGGCGTGAAAAAATTGATGACGATTAAAGCTCGCCGAGGACCCGCGGCGTTCTTGGAGACGCGCCAGAAATTACGATATTTTCATGTCACGACAATGAATTATGGCCGTGAAACATTATTTACGCAGCCGCGAGTATTCCCGTACAAAGAGCACGCTGTATACGCGACGACAGAGTTACACACCCCTTGTAAGCCAATTACGACGAACGCGCGTTAAAATGATTTCAAGATTCTCGCATACTCGCATTAAATGGCACGAATTAAAACGACCTTCTCTCTAATGTACACATCGCTCAGCGTTTCTCAACCTTTCCCCGATATCTCGGAGGAAAAGTAAACGCGATTTTCTTGGCGAATACGCCAAAACCGATCCTTGACTGCTTATTCTAGAAGAGACAACGGTCTACCGTTTGACTGCAAAGTATATGATCAAACTTCCTGAGAAAAATGTTCGGTATTTGTAACGTAATTATAGTTAGAAGAGATCCAGTTTTTTAGTTATTATTATTATAATAATTATATTTTTATATACTATTTATTTTTATATACTAAATAAATATATAATTGGGAACAAAAATGACTATAAATCATAGTATTTGTGATTATAATTGCATGGTAAAATAATTAAGACTAACAAGTCCCATTTTTTTTAGTTATTATTGTTGTAATATTAGTAATAATAATTATATTTATAGTTCTATATACAAAAAATATATGGTTGACACTAAAAATGATAATAAATTATACTATATATTATATATTATATTTGTGATTATAATTGCATGATAAAAATAATTATGGTTAGGAATTTCATTTTTATATGTATTAGTACTATAATATTTATAATAATAATTATTATATTTACAATTCTGTTTCTCTAAATACAATATTATTTGCCCTTCATTCATATAACATTCAAAGAATATTTTTTTACAGAAATATATCAAAAAATATATATACTATAATATACGGACATTTTCGGTGCCAACTATATATTTTTCTTGTATATATATAGAACTACAAATATAATTATTATTGCTAATATTATTATTGTTATAACTATTTATTATTACTATTATAGTAGTAATAATTATAAAATTGGAATTCCTAACCATATGGTAATTATTTTATCACATAATTATAATCACAAATGCAAAATATTTTTCTTCTAATGCTACGTATTTTAATATATATCTTTCTCTTTTAATCTACATAATCGGCATTATTGGAATACGGATTATCTAACGCTCGAGCATCGGAGAAATGCTACTAAATTTCAATTAAATCGACTTTAAGACAACTCCAGGCGGAAACAAGTGACGTTGCAAGTAAAAAACGTGCGACGTAGAAACAGAGTCACGTAAATTACTGATATTACTTCGCCTCTCTGTTTGGAAGTGTCAAGTCAGACGAGTGATTAGATAATTATTTATATCGCGCGTAGCTTGGGTCTCGCGTCGAAAGGAAAAGAAAAAAATAAAATAAAAAGACTATCTTCCGGTAATATTAAAATATTTAGCTATTCGTGTGCGCGCGCCCACTTCCGTTTCGTCAATTTCATGACCCACATTCATCCATTCGAAAATCGGAGTGTCAAGTTAGCATCATAGGAAGCCGAAAGTGCGACGTCGCAGACACGAGGCGTTCACTTGATTAAATCGTAGAGAAAGAAAAAAGAGAGGAGATTAAAAATCGAGGAAAAATTGTACAAGAGAGGAGGAAAAAATCGTGCGAAAATACAGAAACGTCACTCGGCGAAGAATCAGATCAACGACTCGAAGTTGCCACCTGTGCGTTCTAAACCGGTCTCGTTTTTGGTGCTTGTTCTCGGTGGCACACACCGTGATGCTCGATCTTTTCATCTCTTTCTTCTTCTCTCACCGATATCAGTCATGTTCAGCAGAATATTTATTTTACAACTATTAGAAATTTCGTCGCGCTGATTGAATTATACGTTTAAATTTAGAGAAATAGTCTTATCCCAGCCAAGAAAATTTCCAATAATCATCAAATAAATATTTTGCTGAACGCGGCCATCTTAACGCCGAATTTCGTTAAACTTGAAACATAAAACGAGGAGCACAGACTCTTGCATAACACATAACACGTAATGCATAAGAAAGTACCAATCAAAATCCTTCCTTTCCTTCCTTTTCATAAAATAAAGAACTCTGATTGGTTGAATTTCTTAGAACTCATGTGTTATGCGTTACGAAGAGTCTTCTCACTTTAAGCCTCCTTTTTAGCTGAACTTCTTACACAGTTTTTTTTTCTCTTTTTCTTTTCACGTTGAATGAATGCATAAATTAAATGATTCATTTATTTTGCATCCTGGGATGATTCCCTCCCAAGAATATTACAAATGTAGAAAGCCATAAAACGTGAAATAAAAAAAAATACCATTATATAACGTTTCTATTGTATAAAAAATTAAGAAAGAGAAATAAAAATAATAATAAACTATAAATAGAAAATATAAACAAGAAAAAGTCGATTAGTTACTGCATCAAACGCAGATAAATCGAATCGAATATGGAATAGAGACACAAATATCTGAAAAAGATAATCTAAGAATGTAAATTAAACGAGTAAAATCGTCAATAAAATTTGCATTTCGTATCTCGCAAGGGGCAGTATGAGATTTTCAATTGTCTGAAGTTTTAGGTTTAAAACGCAATTAAAAAACATAGAAAATGGAAACAGAATTTTCAATCTATTAGAAACTGTGTATTCTGATTTACACAAAATTACATTGAAATCTGTAATACCTGCTCCTATCGTCTGTATTTTTTAGACCTTCTACAAGCCATTACCTATCTGACCTTTAAGTAAACCGTAAGAAATTGACCAATCATAGTCGATCGTTCTTCTCATATTCAACTGTGATAAATCTCTTATAACTTAGGATTTAAAGTTTAAATATAACTTATTAAAGAAAGCCGATTTCAATCGTGTCTCAAGCTTTATTCTCGCTCTCGATACTTCGGAAAACGCGGTCGCCAAATATGTGACGAGCAACAAGTACATACGTCTATAAGCACTTGACTTTTCGGAGTCGTCTAGAAATGCCTCGGTATCACCTCTTTAACGCCGGACGCCCGGCGTCTTCGCGTCATGGCGCTTTAACGCGTGGTCGGTCGTGCACGCACGCATGTACACACACTTTCACATACATATATATGTATATATACATATATATATCTACTGTGCATGCGTGCGTGCGTGCGTGCGTGCGTGCATGCGTGCCTACGTAACGCATCAGCTGTTCGAGATTGCAGAGACGGAGAAGGCAAAGAAGCGCGGCAGCTCTCAAGATGTATCGCGTTCCTCGACCTCGCGGAAACGAGGCTGACCGAGCGGCGCGACCTCTGGGGGGAGGAGGATGGCGAAACCTCCGGAGAAGATGGCGGGGGTTGATCGCCGTGCGAGGTTAGGAGGTTAGGTGTTAGGTTAACTAGTGGTCGCTGGACCGAGACGAAAGTCTCGCGGAGTTTCTGATCGCGAGTCGATTTCTCTCTCTCTCTCTTTTTTTTCTCTCTGTCTCTCTCTCTCTCTCTCTTCCCTCTCTCTCTTGCTCTCTCTTTCTGTCTCTTCGTAATGAAGATTTCTCGTACGCGGAGTAACCGCACCGGTTTCCGCCGCTCTCGCGAGACCATCGCCGGACCAAGTCGATAGAAATGGCGCCGCCGATCAGGCAAGCAGGCAGAAAATCAATCGCATGCATGGCACACGGCATGTTTTGACGCGCCTATTCTTCCGCTTCTCGCAAGCGAATCGGAGCAAGTGAGCTTCGCGAATAACCGACGCTAGAAGCCGGCAAAATGATTTCCTTCTCCCCTTCTCTCTTTCCTCTCCCTATCTTGCAGAAGCGCGAGAATCTTTTTTCGCGTCTATTCAAGTCGCGATATTCAAGTCTAAAATTATGGGCAAATTGTCGCCAAAACTGTACGAAACGTCGGCTTCATAAAATCTGAGATTGAGAAATGAATTAAAAAAAAATAAAGAAATGGAGCACGAGCGATGGCGACGTTACCGACTGAGATAGCCGGAAAAAAACGGAACCAATGCATGCTGCACGCATTGCATTAATGCATAGTATATACATACATAGACGGGTGATTCGCACTCGTCGCATTAACTCGCATTACTGAGAGAGAAAGAGAGAGCATGCCGTTCCGTCGCGGTCGCACGTCGCTCGCGCAATGTGTAACTTATCGCTTGTTGGCTAAGTTGGCTTACTTTTGATCACTCGATCCGTCGTGGGGAGTTTCTGCGAATTGTTGGAGGTCATGCTGTATTAGGATAAATGACGAGCGGGCGCCTCACACTCTTTCACTCTCTCGCTTAGCAGGCTCGCCTCTCGCGCTGTCCCTCTCGCTCGCGCCCGCGCTCCGTCCGCGCCGTTATTTTCTTTTCCGCTTTCTTCCACCTCTTTCTCGTACCGTTGTTCGTCCTCCTCCACCTCCTCCTCCTCTTCTTCTGCTTCTTGTCCTCCTCCACCTTCTCCTCCTCCTCGTCGTCCACTCCTCCTCTTCCTCCCTCTTGTCTCGCGTGCTTGTTACTCGCGCGAGATAGCGGCTACCTTCAGCGTATTATACACGGAGGGGTTGGGTAGAAGGAGAGGGCGGTATTTTCACCTCGAGAGCCCGGCGCGGCCGCCACACACACACATGTAACACACGCGCGCACGGAAATACGCCGCCAGGAGGGAGAGAACGGACGCGCGGATGGCGGGGGGGAGGGAGGAGGGGGTCGATCGGTCGGTCGGTCGGTCGGTCGGATGGGGGGAGGGAGGGAGGGTGGCGGAGAGGTGACGGAAGTTATCGCACAGCGCGGCACATCGGTGCCTAGGAACTGTTCACGGGCGTTCTTGACGGAGCCACCGACGCGAACGCGGGGGCGGGGAAAAGGGAGGAGAAAGGGGGAGAGACGACACTACTCTTTCTCTCTCTCTCTCTTTCTCTCGTTCTCGCTCTCGCTCTCTCGAACGAGATCTCTCTACTCCCTCGGTCCTCCTTCTCAGGGCGGTCCCCTTCTCGCACCCCGGGGGGAAGGGGGGAGAGGGTAGGCGCGACCGTGCACTCGCGGGTGCACGCGAGTATCGACGAGCGGCGGGGAGTGGAGAGATAGAAGAGAGAGGTGGGGGAAGGGGGTGATCCCTCGTCGAGCTCTCTCTTAGCGAGCTCGCGGGCTCGCTTCGGGATCGCTGGACCACGACGGGACCACGCGCGAGCCGCACGATGACAACGATGGCCGATTTTAGATGGCGATAACTCGATTCTGTTGCTTGACAGGAATGAAGTTGGCCACGAGTCGGAGCGGAGCGAGTCCTTCCCGCGAGCGCGCGGCACTACACCACGATTTTACGGGCAGTAGTTGGAGAGCGAGGGACAGTGATGATCTCGAGACAGCGGCGATGGTGATGATGATGGTGGAGACGGCGGTGTGGACGATGTGGAGTAATACAACGACGACGGCGACGGCGACGACGACGGTGGCAACGGCAGCGACGACGACGGCGACGACGACGGCGACGACGACGACGGCGACGACGACGACGACGACGGCGGCGACGACGACGACGACGACGACGACGACGGCGGCGGCGGCGGCGACGACGGCGACGACGGCGACGATGACGGCGACGACGGCGACGTGGACCGGGACACCGTAATGACACGAAGCACCGCGACACGTAACCGCGAACACCGACACTCGCGGTCGAGGCACCACGCCGCTAAATTTTATCTACAAGATGTCTGTCTCTCTGCTTCTCCGCGGCGCGCACACTGACGGCTCCTCGGCGGACAGGAGGACGGTCGCGCAACCCGCCGCGCGCATTCGATCATTCGTGACAGCCGATTGGCTGCGCTGCCACTAGCTGCCGCCACCAGCTGCCGCCACCCGCGCGTCCATCGCTCGCCGTCCGTGTCAGCTACAATGAAATAGCGAGGCGCCACTGACTGACCGCGAGTTCTCTCGATATTTTCCGTTCTTCCGCTCTTCGTTCGCGACCAGATTTTATTTATTTCCCTAATGCTCGTTTTTACTATTGCAGATTAACTTCAAGTCTTCTCTCAGTTTATCTTTTTCATAGTTTTAAGAATTAAAAAAACACAGATGTCCCTTTCCAACTTCAATGCATTTTGACTTTTATCTCGATTTAATTTGTTTTTAATCTTCTTCTAATTCTAAGAATTCTAATTCTAATTCTTAGAAAAGATAAAAAATAAATTAACCTGAAAGTAAAGTTAATCTACATTAGTAGAAATGGATCAGAGTAAATCAAGATTAAAATATAAATCTGTACATTGATAAAGATATTAATTAAGTTTCACACTTCTCATGTGTTCGAAATGCAAGAAAAATGTTGAGTCGTTTTCTAGGTTTTGAGAGATAAATGGAAATAGAAACTGAACAAAGTACTCGGAGAGTATATTTATTTTGCTTATTTTTTAACGTAATAAATGATTAAGTGTAATAATATTTGTATATAAATTTATAAATCTGTTTATAAATCCCGCATACAACATGTGATAGATTGAGAAGAAACGCGTGTATAACTCATACATATAACTCAACAGCCTTCCATTTTTTTTCTCAGAAATTAATAAATATGTAACGAAATATTGTACATAATGTAATCGGTTAACTATGTCATGTGCAACACTCTGTATTGCTGCATTCTGTATGAAAGAACCATAAAAGTTACAATGATTTACATTTTTTTCTTCCTTACAGCTAATTCTTAATTCTGAACTTACTTTTATACAGCTCTATTTTCTCGTTTCTGTATA